>Ga0228699_1000038_pt1 | contig 134850 bp, 115 predicted proteins | sample McNCre217_Aug_MG_FD_178016 | JGI IMG/M metagenome (GOLD analysis project Ga0228699, IMG submission 178016) | Freshwater microbial communities from McNutts Creek, Athens, Georgia, United States - 2-17_Aug_MG | ecosystem: Environmental > Aquatic > Freshwater > Creek | place: USA: Georgia... | reverse complement strand
TCACGCTCAGGTTGCCCGTGAGCGCCCAGTTGTTGGGGTTGAACCATTCGCCCGATGCGCCGCCCACCCAAGTGACTGAATCTTGGCGTGTCACGTTGCCTGTCGTATTGCCAGTGCTAGACACGGTGTAGTTAGACGCATCGATGGTGCTGATGCCGCTTTGGTCGCTCAAGCTCACGCCAGACACACTGATGGGTTTGGCTGTACCGATGTTTTTGCTGTCAAAACTCGCGCTGCGGTTGATGTCAAATACATCGCCACTCACGCGGTTGTCAGTGGTGGTAACGGTCGCTACAGTGCTGCCGTCGTACGCACGGTTCACACCGCTGTAGCTCACGGTCAAGGTACGCAAGCCAATGCTGCCCGCACCCCTGGCGCTGGTGGGCAAGGTGTAGTTGCTCAAGGTGGTGCCGTTGTCAGCCATGAAGTGGCCCGATGCAAGTGTGGTGCTCACGCTGTTGGCCAACAACACATTGCGGTCGTTGTAGGTGCCGCTGGTTTGTGTGACGGTAGCCCCTTCGGTTACACCGCCTTCGGTGACAAAGCCGCTCAGGCTGTAGTTGCCTGTATTAAGTGTGGCGCTGGTGTTGCCGTCATAAGTTTTTTGAATGCTGCCGACCAATGCAGCCGTCAACAGCTTAGGCGTGATGTTGGCGCTGGTGCTGCCTGTGGTGGTGGCGGTGCCGTTGCCATCCACCACTTGGTAGTTGGCCGCATCGGAGCCACCCAAGCTCACGCCCGTGATGCTGATGTTCACTGGAACCAGAGTGCTGCCGTTGTAGGCCACGTTCTTGTCTACAAATTTGGCTGTACGGTTCACCGTCAACACGTCACCGCTCACATAGCCTGTGGCGGCGGTGGGGTCGGTGTTGACGGTGGCCGTGACCAAGCCGTCATAGGTTTTGCTGTTGCCTGTGTAGGTCAATGCCAGTGCGCGTGGTGTGATGTTGGCAGTAGTGCTGCCTGTGGTGGCCACGGTGTAGTTGGCAGCATCCACGGTTGTGGCACCGCTGGGGTCACTCAGGCTCACGCCTGTGACGCTCACGGCTTTGGCGTTGCCTACGTTTTTGTTGGCGTAGCTGGCGGTCCAGTTAATGTCAAACACATCACCGGCCACAAAGCCATTAGCCACCGGCGTTGCGGTGGTCACAGCAGCCACGGTGCCACCGTCGTACACCTTGTTCACGCCCGTGAAATCAATGGTCAGCGTGCGAGGGGTGATGTTGGCCGTGGTGCTGCCTGTAGCAACCACGGTGTAGTTAGTGGCGTCCACGCTGGTGGCCCCGTTGGGGTTGCTGAGGCTCACACCACTCACGCTGACGACTTTGGCACCGCCTACGTTTTTGTTGGCGTAGCTGGCGGTCCAGTTAATGTCAAACACATCACCGGCCACAAAGCCATTAGCCACCGGCGTTGCGATGGTCACAGCAGCCACGATGCCACCGTCGTACACCTTGTTCACGCCCGTGAAATCAACCGTCAAAGCCCGTGGAGTGATGGTGGCGGTGGTGCTGCCCGTGGTGGTGGGCTGGCTCAGTGCGTTTACCACTTGGTAGTTCACCGCATCGGTGCCAGTCAATGACACACCCGTAACGTTCACCACTTTGCTGGTCACGTTATTGGACACGTCATACGCCACGTTCTTGTCTGCAAATGCCGCAGTGCGGGCAATGCTGAAGGTGTCGCCTGCCACGCGGTTGTCGGTGGTGGTCACGGTGGCCGCGGTGCCGCCGTCATACACGCGGTTGACGCCTGTGTAGCCGACCAAGAGGTCGCGTGGGGTAATTTCCCCGTTGGTGCTGTTTTGTGTGCTGATGGCTGCGCTGTTCACGCCGTTGGTCAGCACATAGTTGGCGGCATCGTCGCCGCTGATGGCGAGGTTGGTGATCGTGTAGTTTTTGTTGGCGCTGCCCGTCACATTTTTGTCGGCATAGGTGCCCACGCCGCTCACGTTCACCACGTCAGAGTTGCTCACTTTGCCCACCGGGGTCAGTGCCAGCGTGAGTCCTGTCATGCTGGTGTTGCCGTCGTACACCTTGTTGGCGGTCGAGGTCAGCGTGAGCGCTTTGGGGGCCACGCTGTAAGTACCAATCACGTGAATCGCGTTGCTAAAGTCCTGGCTATTGACGCTCACACCCGTAGCACCCAGGCTGTATGAACCCACTTTGAGGCTGCCCGATGTGCTGGTGATGACGGCGTTATTCGGGTTGTCAGGACCCAAGTTGAATAGCGCATCCACATGGCTTCCGCTGTCCAATACCGTCACTTGTGCGCTCGCCACACTCACACGCCCTGGTGTCGACAGCAAGTTGGTCACTTGCGCAGCCGTGCCACTGCTGGCGGGTGCGGTCATAAACGCGGCAGAAGTCACCGTGTAAACGGGCGCATCGCCATAAGTGGTGCTCACGTTTTGCACTTTCACCAACAGCTCGCCCACGGGCACGATGGTGTAGTTGCCATTCACGAATGTGATGGCGTAGTTGTTTGAGGTGCGCCCCGAAGGCACCAACACACCTGTGTAGGTTGCGGCGGAATCTTGGTCATTGGTGCTAGCTGCGCGACTGGCAGCTGCGTCAGCCGCCAGTTGCACGCTGCGGTCACGCGTCACGCTCAACGTGCCGCCCAACACCGCTGATGTTTGCCCGCCCACAAAGCCGCTGTAGCGCACACCTTGGTAGTTGGTGGTGCTGTCTAGCTCTGAATAAAACTTCGCATCGTCGTTGGCCGTGATGGTCAATGGCGCTTTGGTGATGGTGGCATTGGGTGCTGTCCACACCAAGCGGTAGTTGCCTGCGCGTGTGCCTGTCAGCAACACGCTGCCTTGGTCCACCGTCACAGTGCCTGCGTTGGCGTTGCTGAACACGGGTGTGCCTGTAATGACCAAGCCACCCTGAATACCGCTGTCTGCCGTCAATACCGACGCAAAGCCCGCGGCCACGCTCAAGCTGCCATAGCCTGTGGCGGGGCTCGTCAAGGCAGGGGCCACAGCGGTGGTGGCGTCATACACCTTGGTCAAACCGGTGCTGCCAGACAAGGCCACATCGAGCTGTGTGATGTTGGCGGTGGTTGTGCCTTGATTGGTGATGGTGTAGTTGTTGCGGTCTGTGCCACCGTAGCTGCTGGTGAGCGTGACGGTTTTGCCTGTGCCCACGTTTTCGTCACTGAACACGCCGGTGGCGCCCACGGTCACATCGTCGGTTCCCACCAAACCTGTTTTCACCACCGACGCTGTCGACACCGTGGCGCCAGTGGTGTTGTCGTAGGTTTTGTTAGAGGCTGTGATGCCGCTGATGGTCAACGCTTTGGGCGTGATGTTGGCCGTGCTGGTGGCTTGGTGGGTGATGCTGTAGTTGTTGCGGTCAGCGCCACCGTAAGTGGTGGTGAGCGTGACAGTTTTGCCTGTGCCCACGTTTTTATCGGCAAACGTACCCGACGAAGTTGCAATGGTCAACGCATCGCCGCTCACCAAGCCGCTGAACAACGCGCCGCTGGTGGTCACGGTGGCATTGGCTGTGCCGTCGTACACACGGCTGTCGGCCACGAGACCAGACACCGTCAAAGCTTTGGGTGTGATCTTGGCCGTGGTGCTGGCTTGGTTGGTGATGGTGTAGTTGCCCAAGTCAGCGCCGCCGTTGGTGCTGGTGAGCGTAACTGTTTTGCCTGTGCCTACGTTCTTGTCAGCAAACACACCCGTGGTGGTGACGGTCAGTACATCGCCTGCAACGATGCCGTTGAAGGTTGCGCCACTGATGTTGATCGTCGCTGCATTGGTGCCGTCATACACCTTGTCGTTGGCGGCAATGCCCGACACGGTGATGGCCTTGGGGTTGATCTTGGCGCTCAGTGTGGTGTCGGCCACGATGTTGTAGTTGCCGGCCTTTGCACCTGTGAGGCCCAAACTCGAAGCGCGCAGCGTGACTGTTTTGCTGCTGACCACACCGTTGGTGTAGGCCACGTTTTCATCTGCAAAGTTGGCTGAGTAATTGGTGGTCACCAAACTCACGGCATCGCTGTTCAAGATGCCAGTCAGGGTGCCAAAGTTGCCTGCTGTGAGGGTGGCCACCACGCCACCGTCATAAGTTTTGTCATTCGCTGCAGCGCCTGTGAGGGTCAACGCCTTGGGCATGATCTTGGCGTTTGTGGTGGTGGGGCTGCCTGTGTAGCTGTAGTTGCCCGCATCGGTGCCGCCGTAGGTGCTGGTGAAGGTCACCATTTGCGCGGCCAGCGCAGAGCCGCTGTAGGCCACGTTGGCGCTGCCGTAGGTGCCGGTGGCTGCCACCGTCAACACGTCGCCTGCCACCATGCCGTTGAACACGGCATTGCTCGCATCCATCGTGGCGGTGGTGGTGGCGTCGTACACCTTGTCGTTGGCGGCAATGCCTGTGACGGTGATGGCCTTTTTCGTGATGCTGCCATTGGTGCCCGTCATGCTGGTGCCGGTGCTCAGGCCGTAGTTGGCCGCATCAGCGCCGCTCAAGGCCATGTTGGTGAGCACGTAGTTTTTGTTGGTGCCTACGTTTTTATCGGCATACGCGCCCGAGCCACTGATTTGCACCACATCGCCCGTCACCACACCTGTGGGTGTGCCCGACAAGGCAGCAATGGTGGTGGTGCCGTCATACACCTTGGTCAGTGTGGGCGCGGGTGTGATGTATTTGGGGGTCACGGTGGCCGAGCCCACCACCGTCACGGTGCCGCTGAAGTTGGGGCCACCCGAGAGCACCACATTGCTGGCGCCCCATTGGTAGCTGCCTACATTGAGCCAGCCCGACGTGCTGTAGCTGCCGCTGGCTGCGGTCGCGTTGAACGTGGCCGAGGCACCGTTGGCGTCGGTCACGCTCACCTGCCCTGCTGTGCTGGCCGAGGCGCTGGCACCTGCGGTGCCCAGCAAGTTCACCTGTGTGGTGCCATCGGTTTTGAGGTACTTGGCTTCGGTCACCGTGTAGGTGGGTGCGCTGCCGTACAACGTGCTGGTGTTGGCCAAGCGCACCAGCAGTTGGCCTGCGGGCACGATGGTGTAGTCGCCATTCACATAGCTAAGGTTGTAGTTGGTGGCCACGCCACCAGCGGGCACCAACACGCCACTGTAGCTGCCTGCGTTTTGCACGCTGCTGTTGCTGCGTGTGATGGTGGGTGCTGTGGTGAGATTAGAGGCCGATTCACCATTCGCAAAGCCCAGGTATGTCAAACCGTTAAAAGTAGCCACATCTGCCGTGCTGTAAAACTTCGCGTCGTTGTTGGCCGTCACCGTCAAGGTGGCTTTGCTGATGCTGCCTGTGACCGTGGGCTGTGTGAGGGTGTAGTTGGCCGAGGTGGGGCCGGTGATGCTGTCGGCCATCGTCACGCTGATGCCTGTGCCCACATCTTTGTTTGCAAACGTGCCTGCTTGCAGCAAGGTCACGGTCTCGCCATTGGCCACGCCAAACAAACTGCCACCACTCACCACCGCAGACAAGGTGCCGTCGTACACCTTGCTAGGTGCAGTGGTACCTGTCACGGTCAAAGTTTTACGCGTGACGGTGATGGTACCGGGTGTGGCATAGCTCACGGTGTAGCTGCCGTTGGATGTGCCGGGCGCCACAGTGATGGCATAAGGTCCACCCGCCACTGTGGCCGTAGCGGCAAGACCGGCTGAGGTGACCACGGGGTTCACGCTGAACACGTCGGCCAACGTTGGCAACGTGTACACGCTAGAGCTACCCGAGCTGCTGCTCAGGCCCAGCGCATCAGAAGCTGTCCATGCCGTGCCGTACACCTTGGTGCCGCCCGCTGTTACCGTGACCGAGGGTGTGCCGGTGAACAAATAACGGTTACCCGTCACAGTCACCGCAGACGGGGCCATGTTGGCGTAAGTGGCGTTCCACACGGGGGCATTGGCGCTGTCCAAAGTGCCAAAGGTGTCGGTGCCGGGTGCGTTGCTGTAGACCAACCAACGGCCTGTGGCCGTGAGCGGTGTACCAGTGGCAAGGTTATAGAAATTGCCCGTTGTCGCCAAAGCCAAATAGCCGCTGGCCTGCGTGCTGTTGAGGGTAGCCCCGCTGTTGATCGTGAGGTTGCCACCCGTGAGCAAGGTGGTGTTGTCCACAAACGTGGTGGCACCACTCACCGCAATATTGCCCAAGCCGCTGTTGCCCAGCACCACGCTGCTGAAACCGTCTTTCACCACCGTGTTGTTGAACCACGCGCTAGCAATGTTCAACGTGCCCGCTGCCCCGGCACCCAAGCCAAGGCTGGCACCTGCTGTTTTGGGTTGCAGCGTCAAGATGCCCGTGCCGTTGAGTGTGCCCGCCAGCGTCATGCTGTCGGCGCTGAAGGTGATGTTGTTGCCACCGCTGCTGGTCACGGCCACGCCGCTGGCTTCGTTGATGCTGCTGCCTGTGACGTTGATGTTTGTGGCAGTGACGTTGGCATTCAATGCCACCGCTCCGCCGTACACCGTGAACGGGCCTGCAATGCTGGTGGCGCCCGCCACGGTCGTGGCGGCGGTGTTGCCGTCTTTGCCCAGCGTCACACCGGTGAGCGCGCTGCCAAAGCTCCAGCCCGAAGTGCTGAATGGGCCGCTAAAGCTGGTGGCCACTGGCTCAACGCGCAACTGGCCGCTGCCTGTGAATGTTTTGCTGCTGGGGTTGGGTGCGTTGTTGGCCAACACCAACACGCCGTTGGCAACACTGGTGTTGCCTGCGTAGGTGTTATTGGCCGTCAAGGTCAACGTGCCTGAGCCCTGCTGCGTCAACGTGCCTGTGCCGCTGATGAGTGCATCCACCGTCAAGTTGCCCGAACGGTTGAACACCAAGCTGCTGTTGTCGGTCACGGCGCCAGTGCCTAACGTACCCGTGCTACCGCCATCGCCCACTTGCAAGGTGCCTGCGCTGACTGTGGTGGTGCCGCTGTAGGTGTTGGTGCCAGTGAGCGTGGCCGTGCTGGCCAAGAGCTTGGTGAGCGAACCCGTGCCGCTGATGCTGCTGGCAAAGGTGAAATCGTTGGCGCGGTTGAAATACAAAGCCGCGTTGTTAATCAACGCGCCTGCACCCAACGAGCCTGTGGTGGTGTTATTGCCTAGGTAAACCGAGCCGCTGTTGAGCGTGGTGCTACCCGCATACGTATTGGTTCCCACCAAGTTAAGAACGCCACCCGTGGCATTGGTGGTGAGTGAGCCTGCCCCCGTGATGTTGCCAAGCAAAGTGCTGCTCATGTTGTTGAGCAAGCCCAACGAGCCAGATGCATTAAAGGTGACCACCACCATGCCCGCCATGGGGCCAGACGTAATGACGCTGCTGGTACCGCCCGTGGTGAACACAGTGCTACCCGCATACGCCACCACCACCACACCTGAACCACCGCTGGCGCCGTTGTTGTAGGTGACGTTGGTGGAATAAGCACCGCCACCGCCATTACCCGTATTGGCTGCACCAGTCACAGGGTAATTGGCAGTACCACCTGCACCGTAGGTGACGGCTGTGTTGGTCATGGAGCTCACCACACCTGCGCCGCCGGTACGACCGGAAGCTGTGCCACCCGCACCAGCGCCGCCCACGTCGACTGCATACACACCGCCCGCACCGCCATTGGCAATGACGGCAGTGCCCAAAGAAGATGTGCCACCTGCAACTACCTGCCCGCCGCCTGCCCCCACGGTGATGGCGTAAGCGCCTAAATCACTGAAAGAGCCGATGGCAACCTGACCACCTGCACCACCGCCACCTGCTGCTGGATATCTTTCCCACGACGCATTACTACCGCCACCACCGCCACCCACGACGAGGTATTGCATCGATGCACCCACGGTAATCGTGGCATTACCAATGAGCTGAATGTTGTTAGCTAACGTGACATTGCCAAGCTTGAGGCCCGTGCCAGCGCCCAGTTTCAAAGTGCTTGAACCCAATGCTGAGTTGTTATAAGCGCCAATCACACCTGCATTTACAACTGTGTCACCCGTGTAGGTGTTGGCTGCTGACAAATTCAGTTCACCATTACCCAGCTTGGTCAGAGAAATCAAGCTACCCGACACCACACCACCATATGTAGAGGTGCCCGACTGCGTGATGCTGAGCGAACGTCCCGTCGCCAAGCCAATGCCACCGCCGCCAGTAAGGCCTGTGGTGGTGATGACAATGTCACCCGTCGTGGTGTTGGTGGTGTTTAAGGCCGCGTTAACGGCGACTGCGCCGCCGTAAATATTGATGGGGCCTGCAATGCTGGTGGTATTGCCAATGGTGATACCAGCTGTGTTGACACTCTTGCCGAGCGTCAAGCCGCTGATGGTGTTGGCCAGCGTCAGCGTGGACGGCGGCCACACCAAGGTGCTCGCGAAGCTGTTGCTATACGGCGCCACCGTCAGCGTGCCCGTAGTCGCTATGTTGCCCGTCATCGACAACACATCGCCAATCACCGACACATTGGACGATGAGCTTGTGATGCTAGAGCCTGCTTTCAGCCCCACATAGCCAGCCACATCCACCGCGTTGTAACCAGCACTGTAACCCGTACCCGTGAGGGTGATAGGCCCGCCTGTGGACAACACCGCGCTACCCGCGGGCAGCACCACGCCAGAGTTTTTAGCGCCACTGCCCGTGAGGCTGATACCCCCGCCATTGCTGGCCAAGAGGCTTGAATAACCCCACAGATAAACGCCCCACGCATCGCTGGCAGCGGCATTGGTGGCCGTTCCGTTGAAAGTGATGGCATCCGTGGCTGAAGACGAAGACTTGTACACAGAAGTAGATGTGCTCAACATGCTCAGCTCAATGCCGTTGCTTGAGCCTGTGGACGATTGGCCGTAACCCCACATGTTCAACTTGCCTGCACCCGCATCCACCGTCACGCTGCCATGTGCACGAATGCCGTTGGCATTGGTTCCGCTAGTCGCATCAGAGGAAGCGTAGTTCGTCATACTGAGGGCACTCTTGCCTCGCACCGTGATATTGCCGCCAAACGAATAAAGCGATGTGGTGTCTAGCGTCACACCGTTGCCAATGGTGGTGGTCATGCCCGAGGCATAGCCTGTGCTGGCCAGTGCCGCCACATCGGCCACATTGCCACCCGATAACACGATGTTGCCTGCTGCCGATGTGGTGGTGATGCGGCTGCCCGACTTGAGCCAGATGAAGCCGCCGTTGGTGCTGTCGCTGTCGGCCCAATACGTCACGTCACCACCAACGGTCGATACAGATACGTTGCTCGCTTGGGTAATGCTGCTGCTGGCTTTGAGCAAAATACCGGCCCCCGAAGCGGTGCTAGACAACGACCGATTCAGCGTGATGTCACCGCCATACACCGTGATAGGACCTGCCACAGTGATGTCGGTCGTTGATATGCCCACTGCTTGGTTGTTGCCTGTTTTACCAAGCGTCAGCCCTGTCATGGTGGTGTTATTGGTGTTCCAAGCAAACCAGTTGGTGTCGATGGCACTGCCAAACGTCGGTGTGGTGGACTGCCATGTCACCGTGCCATTGGTTGCAATATTTGGATAACCACTGAAGTTGAAGGTATCAAACTCAAGCAACAAATTGCTGTTGGTCGAAGTCACAGCGCTACTGGTTGCCGAACCCCACCACTGAGTTGAACCGTTGCGCAAATACAAACTTGAATTGGTGCCGCCTGCACCCACACCACCGGCCTTGATATTGAGAGGCCCGCCATTGGTCAACAACTGTGTGCCGTTGCGAATGAGCACCGACCATTCATTGGCGGTGCCAATGATGGAGATGCCACCACCCACACCGCTGGCCGTCAGGCGTTGGTATGTACCCGAGGAGTAGCCCTCATTACCCGTACCCAAATCAACGCCATGGTTCCAGTTTACGCCCGTTGAAGTGCTAGAGCCAACCAGTTTGATGGCATCCGCGCCAGCATAAGCAGACTTGAGGTCTACACCGTAATAAGTGGATATGCCAATCTTGTATGAGCTGGTACCCGAAGACCGACTGATACCTTCAAGGTAAATTTTGCCTACGCCACTGTCGGCCACAAAGCCTGCACTGCCCCAATGCGCAATGCCCCACGCTTGGTAGCCACTGCCCACAGCCCCTGACCAGCTTTTACCTCTCATGGCAATGTCACCACCGCCAGAGAACAAGCCCAAATAACCATCAGAGGTAATGCCGCCTGCCGAGGTGGATGTGTCGCCTATGGCGTAACCCGAGCCCAACAAGTCTCCGCCAGCCAAAGTAATGGATCCGCCCCCTGTGCCTGCAGTGCTTTTGCTACCCGTCAAGCCTGTCCGTGTGTCGATAGTCAAGCCTGATGCGCTGACATAAATTCGCCCGGCTCCACTGCCATCGGTGTCACTGGTTAGCACCACTGCGCCGCCATTGGTGGTGATGGTGTTGGCTGCCGTGTCGCTGGTCAGGTTGGCCGTAGCCATGAGCTTGATAGCAGCGCCAGCCAAAGTGCTGGTGAGGTCGGACCTGAGATAGACGTTGCTACCGTAAGCTGAAATTGGCCCGTTGGCCGTCAACGCCCTATCCAGCCACACGTCTGACGACATGCCGTCTTTACCAACAGTGATGCTGCTGGGCGTCTGGCTGTTTTGATTCCAAGCAAACCAACTCGTCGCCACCGTTTGCCCAAAACTTGTAGAAAGGTCTGCAGGCGCCCAAACGATATTGCCCGTCGTGGCCAAACTAGGGTTGAGGCCATTGAAAGTGTATTTGTCGAACTTGATGTTGATGTCGCTGGAGCTGGTCGTTACATCGCTACTTGCTTTAGAACCCAAATTGAAAGCCGCATTGATATACCAAGTTCCGTTGATGGCGCCCGAGCCTTGACGACCTAATAAATTAATAGGGCCGCTTTTGGCAAGAATGTCGGTCGTCGATCTGAAAACTGCATCGTAGACGTTCTGCGTTGACGTTTTGAGGGAGATACCGCCACCCAAGCCTGTCGCTAAAACAGCAAGCGGGCTAGTGTCCGTTTCTATGCCGTACGCATCCCCGCTTGCGCCTGTGGCCGTGCCGATGATTTGAATGGCATTGGCTGTGGTGTTGGCCGACTTGATGGTGAAAGAGGTGTTGCTATAGAGGTTGAAGCCCGCCGCATAAGTTGTAGTGTTTGTTTGGCTGTAACCGTCTAAGTAAACCGTGCCTGTGCCGCTATCGATGACACCAGCTTGGGTTAAGAAGTAAAAACCAAGCCCAGAGCCACCTGTTCCGTTGCCAACAGCCACGGCGTAGGACTTACCGCGCATGCTGATGTTGCCCCCACCCGAGGTGATGTTGGCTCTGACATCAATGCGAAGGCCTTCTGTGTAACTGCCGTTGGAAGACCCCATTGCATAGGAAGTTCCTGTTAGGTTGCCACCGCCAATCGTGATGTTGCCGCCGACGGAGACGCTGCCAGCGTTTGAAGTGGCCACTAGTCCATATCGCAATTGCACATAACCATTGATGGTCGATTCGCCATCGGTCAAATCGTCCACGTTAGAAGCCAACAAGATATTGCCACCTGACGTGGTGAGCGTGGTGAGTGCGCTGTTGATGATGTTCGTCTTGGCGCGAATGGTGATGGCAGCATTAGCTGCTGTGCTTTGCAAACTGCTGCCAAAGGTGACTTGCCCTGCATCCACCGTGATGGGGCCTGCAATGCTGATGGCAGAACCCAGCGTGATGTCAGCCGTATTGGTATTGCTGCCCAAAGTCAACCCCGTGAGGGTGCTGGCAAAGGTGTAGTTGGGTGTGAACGCGCTGGTGAAACTCGAAGCCGTTGTGGGCGCGATGGTGACCGTGCCCGCGCCAGCAAAACCACTGGTGCTGGGTGGAGTGTTGTTGGCATACGTGATGGCACTGCTGGTGACCGTGGTCAGCCCTGTGTAGCTTGAAACGCCGCTGAGCGTCAGTCCACCAGCACCCGCCACCGTCAGCGCGCCAGTGCCGCTGAATGCACCTGAATAAATCAAGGCATCGCTACGATTAAAAATAAGCGAGCCGTTGTTGATGACGCTGGCAGACAAAGCACCCAATGTGCCTGCCGTGGCACCTGACCCCACTTGCAAGATACCTCGATTGAGGGTGGTGCTGCCTGCATACGAATTGTTGGCGGTGAAAGTGAACTTGCCACCCGAGGATGGGTCGGCTGTGAGTGACCCACTGCCACCGATGGTGCCGCTGAACACAGCGTCCAAAGCGGCAAGCGACATGGTGCTGGTGCCTGTGTTGGTAAAGGTGTGCAGCGTATAGCCTGCGGTAGCCCCCGAGCCAGTTGTGACCGTGCCGCCTGTGCCCGCACTTGAACCCAAATACCGGACGATGACGATACCCGAACCACCCGCACCGCCAGCGCGAGAGCCTGTGGCGTTCATCGAGGCGCCACCGCCACCGTTACCCAAATTGCTTGCGGCACCAATACCCACTACAGCTGCAGAGCCGCTGCCGCCCGAGCCACCCGCAGCGTAAGTCACAGATTGCCCAGAAATAGCAGAAGCCAAACCAATGCCCCCCGCGCCACCCGCGCTTCCAGTTGCACCAGCCCCACCGGCACCGCCACCACCACCTGCACGCCCAGTTGTTGTGCTGGCGCCACCGTTGTTGCCTTGCCCAGCTGTGCCCAAGCCACTGCCACCACCAGAGCCACCAAACGAAATGCTACCGCCGCCGCCACTGCCGCCAGCCAAACCATTCACACGTTGACCACCACCGCCACCGCCAATGGCCGTCAACACTGTGCCAATGCTTGAGTTAAGTCCGTTGCCACCGCTACCGGTGCCGGGGCCCGCTGCACCGCCCGCACCCACGGTCACGGCATAGCTTGTGTCGCTAAGGCTTTGCATACCAGCCAGCAAGCCACCGGCACCGCCGCCGCCACCAGGGCCTGAGTCATAAGCGCCAGCACCGCCGCCACCGCCAGCGACCACCAGATAGTCCACATTGGCGTCATAGGCTACGGTGACAGCGCCATTGAGCGTGATGTTGTTGCTCAAGCCTGTGATGGTGCGGCCCAACAACAACGTGGTGTTGTTGGCTGTCGTCAACGCGCCCGGGCTGATGGCCGACATGTTGTAAATGCCCAAAGTACCACCACTGAGCGTGGTGGTACCTGTGTAGGTATTGGCCGACATCAAAGAAATCTTGCCGCCCGTGGCGTTATTGACCATCGAACCCGAGCCACTGATGGTGCCGCTGAGCATGACGTTCAAGGCGTTTAGAGAAATACTTCCCGCACCGACAGTCGTGAAGCTGTGCAATGTATAGCCGCTGGCCGAGCCTGAACCCGATGTGACAGTACCGCCTGAACCAGCAGCGCTACCGAGATAGCGAACCACAACAAGACCCGAGCCACCAGCGCCGCCGTAACTGTTGATATACGAAGCACCACCACCTGAACCACCACCACCGCCACCGGTGTTTGCTTGGGCAGACTCACCTCGGCTTGTTGAGCCTGTGGTGGTAGATGTTGTCTTTGTAAACGGCGTACCGGCACCTCCACCGCCCAAACCACCTGCACCGCCAATGGCACCGAAGACGTTGGCTAAATCACCATGTATGCCGCCACCGCCGCCGCCACCGTAGTAAGTGAGTGCGCCTGTGATGGAGGAGGACAAACCATTGCCACCAGCACCACCGACAGCACCGGCAGTGACATTTGGTGTTTCGACGCCATTACCGCCCTGACCGCCTGCACCGCCGCCGCCGCCAGAAGCATGCGGACTTGTTCCATTGCCATTACCACCCGCGTACCCCTGATTGGCTGTACCGCTGCCACCCGCTACGGGTGAACCACTGCCACCGCCTCCTGAAGAGACGGCTGTGCTGGAGCTGACGTTAGCCGGTTGGGAACTCCAAGAGGCACCAACACCACCACCCAGCGCGGTGATGGTGCTAAGTGTGGCGGATGACAAAGATGAGCTGCCACCGTTAGTACCTGCGACAAACGCTGTGGAGGTGGGATAACTTGAACCCAAACCACCGCTACCCACGTTGACCGCAAAAGTCGTGTCACTCAATGTGTCGACCGTGTTGGCAAATACGCCGCCGCCGCCGCCGCCGCCGCCCACCCAAGAGCCGCCGCCACCGCCGCCACCAACGACGAGGTAGTCGATTGAAGAATCGAGGTCAAACGTCACGCTGCCATTCAGCGTGACGTTGTTTGCAAAGTTGGTGACGTTGCGGCCAAACATCACCGTGGTGCCGCCAGCAGCAGTCAGGGCACCACTACCGATTGAGGCGTTGTCGTAAATACCTAAAGTGCCCAGACTCAGCGTGGTGCCACCAGAGTAGGTGTTGGCATTGGTCAGGTTAAAGATGCCTGTTCCGTTTTTGGTCAAACTTCCAGTGCCTGAAATCAAGCCGATGTAGTTGGTGCTGGTGTTGTTGGCTCCTGTTACCAATGCAAAAGAGCCCAAACTCACTGTGCCTGCCCCTGCCAAAGACCCAATATTTAAATTACCAAGCAACTGCAACTGTGTGCCCACAGCATCGCTGAGAGTGACTGCTGAGTTGTTACCTAGTGCATTAAGGTTGTTGGTTTGAACTAAACCACCGGCAAGGGTGACAGCACCTGTGTTGGTGTTGGTTCCAGTGAGTTGAATCGTGCCGCTTGTCGCATCAAGGGTCAAAGGGTTGGCACCCGTAACAGTACCACTCAGCGTGACGTTGGGTGTGCCCGTGAGCACTGAGGTGTCAATTTGAACAGTGGTCGATCCTGCCAGTGCCATGTTGTTGGCAACGCTGGTGAGACTACGGCCTAGCTTCAAAGTCGTGCTTGCGCCCAACGAGACTGAGCCAGTTCCCATGGCGGTATTGGTGTTGGCCAGCAAAGTGCCTGCGCTTAAGGTGGTACCGCCGCTGTAAGTGTTGGCAGAATTCAGCGCCAGTGTGCCTGTGCCTTGCTTGGTCAGCGAACCTGAGCCTAAGTTGACGATGCCCGACAGAACGCTTTGGCTACCGCCTGAATTGATAGTGAGGGATGAGTTGCCTGTTGTTTTGTAGCGCACGATGACGATGCCATCAGCGCCGGGCTGGAGTACCGCAGCTCCGTTGTGTTGATTGACACCACCACTACCGCTGCCTGTATTGGCTATGGGTGCACTACTTGCGCCCCCCAGAAGTGAACCGGCACCACCCACGCCACTGCTGCCGCCGATACCCGAATAAGCACCACCACCGCCAGCAGCGTATGTTGTGGATGAACCAGAAATACTGAAAGTGATGCCATTACCACCCGCACCGTTAGGGCCGACAGCACCAGCAGTCAATGCGCCGCCGCCGCCGCCGCCGCCATCGGTGTTGGCCGTGTATTCACCACCCGCGTTGCCTTGCCCCAAGGCAGAGCTCGCGCTTTTAGGTGTCCCGATACCGTAGGCGCTGGCGTACCAAGCGCCACCACCACCAGAGCCTCCGGACGAACTTGGAATCACATAATTCAAAATGCCAGCGCCGCCGCCGCCGCCTACTGCTGTTAAGTTGCTTGCGAATACAGAGTTTTGTCCTGCATTTGAGGATGAACCCAAACTTGACACTTTGGCGCCACCCGCACCCACAGTCAGGCTGTAGCCAGTGCCTGCAGTGACAGCATAGTTCGCGTTGTAGATGTAGCCACCTGCGCCACCGCCACCTGCCAAGCCCCAACCACCCGAGCCACCACCTGCGACAACCAAGACCTCCACATCGCTCACGCCTGTAGGCACCGTCCACGTAGTGGACAGTGAGGAGCCTGCTGTGGAGGTGGTAAAGGTTTGAGCTGTGGTTGCAATGCTGTCGATAGCGCCTGTGACTGTCACATTGCCAGTGGTGGTAGTCAGCGCAAGGTCTTTGCGAATGAGTAAATCACCGTTAATGGTGATGTTGCCAGTTGCGGTGGTTAAGTTACCGCCTAATGAGGTCAAACCACCGCCTGCCACTTTGGTGATGCCGGCGTTGGCTGTGATGCTGGAGCCATAAGCCGTGACAAATTTGCCACTGCTAGCCACCGACAAAGAGCCACTCACATTGACCGCTTGGTTGATTTGCACCGAACCAGCGTTGGCTTGGAAGTCCAAGCTCATGCCCGATGTCCCCGTGATGGGGGCATTGATGTAGATGTCTTTGGCGGCCTTGAGCGTGAGCGTTTTGTTGCCAGTTGACGTCACAGCGCCGCCAATAAAAATATTGCCCGTGCTGCCAGAGCCCGCCGAACAAGACACCCCTGAACAAGAGATGGAAGCCCCCGTTGAATCAAGCGTCACATTGCTTGAGTTCAAGGCACTGGAAAGCGTTGAACTTAAAACACTGCCATAACTGTCACCAACGTAAATATCCTGCGGGTCTAACAGCCACAAGCCGTCGTTACCCGCTTGCACGGTGCCAAATACCGTGAGCACGGCACCTGATGTTTCGATGCTTCCGCCTTTTCCGCTGCCAGCGCCTTGTGTGAATAAATTGCCCGCAACATAAGTGAAGGAGTTGGGGTTACGCACATCACTCCACAACACCACCTTTCCACCATCCCCGTTGTCGGTGGCACTGGCGTCAATGGTGCTGTCTGCGCTCATGGCTACGGTGGTGGCTTGGCGCAGCGGGCCGCTGCCTTGCCAGCCGCCGCCTATCCACACAGTGCCGCCTTGGGTGGCACCTTTGGCTTCGATCAGGGTGCCGGTGTCTAGGGTGATGTCATCGCCCTCCACTTCCACGCGGCCGGCTTGGGCGCGGGGGCTGTTGGCGCGCAACACGGTGTTGGTGCTGAGCAGCACCGCGCCCTTGACAGGGGCTTGGGCGGGGTTATCGGCTGGCGCGGGCACGCCGTCGGCCTGAATGTGAATGCGCCCGCCGCCGCCCTCGCCCGAGGCGTCAAGCACTGCGGTGGTCAGGTCGACACGGCGGGAGGCTTGAAGATGGATGCTGCCGCCCAAGGCGTTGGCCACGATGTGCGTGGGGTCAGTCACCACGCCGTTGGCGAAAATGCGCCCGCTCACGGCAATGGCCTGCGCGGCTGTGATGTCAATATTGCCCGCTTGGGCTGCAATGGCCGACACATCTAACAAACCGGTGCTGGTTTGGGTGAAGGTGTCGGCCTGAATGCTGATGCGGCCATTTTCTGCCGCTAGGCTGCCGCTTTCGGGGAAAGAACTTGCCGCTAAGTTAGTGGCTGATAACGTGCCGCTGTTTTGAACGTCAGGTGCGTTCAAACTGATAGACCCCGCTGGCCCTGCGTTAGTACCAGCAGTGGCATCTGCTTTGATGGACCCGCTATTGAAGATGCTGCTACTGGCTTCTAGCAAGATGCGCCCTGCACGGCGCACCAAGCCTGCAGCTTCGATGGTGCCGCTGTTGTTGATGACGCCGCTTTGCAAGCGGCTGGCGGCTTGGGCCGACAAAATGATGAGACCACCCGGAGCTTGGATGGCGCTTTTGTTTTCCACCAAGGTGTTGATGGCGGCTGCCGACACGCGCACGCTGCTGAGCGCGCCGCCGCCATCAAACTTAAGCTCAAAGGATTCACCCGCCGCCAAAGCCACGGTGCCGAGGTTGGCCACGATGACGCCGCTGTTGCGCACTTCAGGCGCGAGCATGGCGATGTAGCCCCCCAGCGCGGCGCGCAGCTCGCCTTCGTTTTCTACCTTGCCACTGGCGCCGTTGCGGGTGAGCTTGATTTGCCCATCCATGAATTCTTGGGTTGCGGCGTTGTGTGTGGTGGCGACCAAGCCGCCCACATCGACGCTGGACGACTTACCAAAGTACACGCCTTGCGGGTTGACCAGCACCACCGAGCCCGGCGCAGTGATGCGGCCCAAGATTTGGCTGGGCTGGGTGTCGTTCACGCGGTTGAGCGTGGCGGACTGGGCGTTGGGCTGCTGAAAATTGACAGTGGCGTCTTTGCCGACGTTGAAGGTGTTCCAGTCGACCACCGCGCGTTGGCTGGTTTGGTTGACGTTGAGCGTGTTGCCCGATTGGCTGAGGGTGGCTTGGCCCGCGCTCACCTGGCCGCCGGTGGGCAGCTGGGTGGTGGGCACGGCGATGGTTTGGGCCAGCGCAGGCAGAGAAAGCAGCCCCGCGATGCCCAGTAAGTGCGACAACACACATATAGATACACGCGGTTGCAGGCGCGGCTTGGCACCCAGGCGTCGAGTGACGTCTGAATTCAAGGGGCGTGTTTCTACAAAGCGCGGCATAGCCATTCCGATTCGGAATGGGGGCGGACTTCTTGAGAAGGGATCGCGCAAAGAATTCACGCGTTAGAAAGGAACGGTGACTTGCAGCCAATAACGGTTGCGGTCGCGCGTGCCGTCTTGGTCGTTGCCGGTTTGCGTGGGGTTGGGGTTGGTGCCCTGTTTGCGCGCCCAAGTGGCTTTGAAGTTCACGCCATCGTCGTTGGTGTAACCAACGCTGGCGCCAAAACCTCTGTAGGTGTTGCGGTTGTGTTGCGGCCCGCCGGGGTAGGACGGGTCGTGTTGCAGCCAGATTTGCCCCCAGTCGTAGAAGGTGGCGAGGCTGATGCCGTTTTCGAGCTGGTGGCGCAATTCAAGCTGAATCAGCTGTCCATCGGCGCCCGAGCCTTCGCCCGTCGGATACGCGCGCACGCCGTTCATGCCGCCTAGCTGCATTTTTTCAGACGAGTCCAGGTTCTTGTCGGCCAGCTGCCCTGTGTACGACACAAAGGCCGAGGTCTGGGTAGTCAACGACTGTTGCCAACTACCCATGACGCGTATCTTGTTAAAGACACCTTCGGTGTGAACGGTGGTGGCATCGGTTTGTTGGCTGAGTGAGCCGTCCAAATTAATCATGCCGTGCGACAGCTGTAATGAATAGGTGCCCGTTCCACCGCCCGGATTGAGGTCGCGGTAGAAGCCCGCCACTTGCGCGGCCATGACTTTGGCGGCGTAGTCAGACATCAGCAAACCTTGTGCTGAGGTGTTTTGGAATTTTTTGCCATCGGCGGTGAGCGTGACCGTGGCGCTGCGGTCGTCGGCACGCAACAACGGGTAGACCCATTCCACACCCTTGGTAATGGCTCGGCCCACGGCGCCCACCATGCCCTGCTCGCCCACGACCACCTCGTAGCTCATGGCCGACACGTTCAGACCCATGCGCCAACCGTCGGTGCCCACGGGCACGCTGTAGGCCAGGCGGGCGTAGTCGCTGCCTCGGGTGTGAACGGCAACGGCGTTGAGTAAATCGGCCATGTCGTTGGGGTTGAACCAGTTGAGCGTGGCCATCAAGCGCATTGCGCCTGTGGAGCGCGAACCCCCGTTGTCAAATGACAATTCGGCTTGACGGGTGCGACCTTGGTACAACTTAAGCAATAACTCTGTTTCGCCCGCTTCGCTGCCTTGGCGTAAAGAACCTTGGACGCTCATGCCCGGCAGATCGTTGGCCAGCGCCAATGCGCGGTCCAGCGACTTGGTGTTCAAAGGCTCGCCCGTGTGTTGCTGGGCTTCGATGATGGCAGTCACATGCGCTTGGGTGTTGGGCAAATCGGCAAGCTCTTGCTCGATCTCGACTTTGGAGAACACCGATTCAATGACATCGACCACCAACACGCCGTCGGTCAGGTCTTGTGGCGGCAAGATGGCACGGGCCAAGTAGTTGTTCTGTCGGTAATACGACTCCACGACCATGCCGATTTCCAGCATTTGCTCGTAGCTCATGGGGGTGCCGATGTAGGGTTCGACAATGCCTTTGAGCTCCATGTCGCCCAGAATGGTGACGCCTTGGAATTTGATCGATTTGAGCGTGATGAGCGCCTGAGCAGCTTCAGCCGCTTCTTTGTCGGCCAGCATTTTGTCCATGGCGGCACCGACGGTACCTGGCGCGTAAGCCGCATGGGGCTTGGGTTCGGCAATCTTTGTGCCGGTGATGGCCTCGGCCCATTCGGTGACAGGCAGGTCGGTTTTTTCCTCAATCGCGCGCAGCACGCGGCCTGCCTGCTTTGGCAAAACAGGGTCGTAGATTTCCAACGACCCAGCCAAAAGACACAGGAACGCAATCGCAGCAATGATTCGCGACCGAGTTAATTTCACAAAATGAGTACTAAAACAACCATAAGGGTTGTATTAATGCAAATTCCGTGCCTTGCCGCTTTTTGACGGTTTATCTGGGCGAAATTGCCGCTTTGGGCCTACGCCTTATATGAAACGCTGATCAGCGTGGCGATGTGCTGGGGGGAACGGTCTCGATGACTTGAATAACCAGTTCATCCCCCGTCAGCGCTTGACGAGGAATGTAAGCCTGCACCAGCCAGCCAGTTTGGCGGTAGGCCTCAGACACGGCATGGGTCAGTTGCTGCAAATCTTGCGCGTTCAAAGGCCGATTGACAAAAGGTGCGGCCACAGCCTGGAGCCGATCAGCCGTCAAGATTTTGTTGCCATTGAACTTAAAGCGCTGGGCCGTGACCACGGTGGCATCGCTCAAAACCAAGGCGGGCGGCAAAGCGTCGCGCTTTTGGGCGGCTTGCTGCATCTGGCTTTGCCTGTTGTTTTGCTCGATTTGACGCATCAAAGCCCCCGCATCAGGGATGTTTTGAGCCCATGTGCCGCTGCACAGCACTGCCAAAACAGCAGCAGCTAACGATGTGTGACGCATAAATCCCCCTGAAACCGGTCAAACCTAAACAGGCTTAAGCATAGCGCGGGCGCAGAGTTTTCTGCCCCGCGCTCAATCACATGCGATGTAAAACCTTGAAAATCTCATTCTCACTTGTAAAGCAATGATTTACAAACTATGATTCTCTCAATTTCACACAAAGGTTTAGCCCTTTTCTTTAAAACGGGGCAAACCAAGGGGATACAAGCCATTCATGTCACTCGCCTGCGAGATTTATTGACCACATTAAATGTCGCAGTTGGCCCGCATGATTTGAAGCGCCCCTCTTGGCGGTTACACGCCTTGTCAGGTGACAAGGCTGGTTTTTATGCCATGACCGTCCAGGCCAATTGGCGACTGACATTTCGATTTGTAGGTGAAAACGTGGAGCTATTGAACTATTTGGATAACCACTGAAAGACGACAATGAAAACAAAAATGCACAATCCCGCACCTCCTGGTTCCCTACTTGCAGGATGGCTCAAAGACCTCAATGTAAGCGTGACCGCTTTTGCCCAACACATTGGCATCAGCCGTGTGATGCTTTCACGACTTATCCATGGACATGCAGCTGTCAGCGCCGATATGGACTTGCGCCTATCCGAAGCGCTTGGAACATCGGCAGGGTTTTGGTTGGCACTGCAAAACCAACGCGACCTTTGGCAAGCGATGGAAACGGCCAAAGCTCGCGCGCCAATTCAGCCTGTGTCGATGGCTAATCCGACAGCGCTTTCTTCTTGAAAGCCTCTGGCAAGTTGCATTCGGCCAGTTCGGCTTCTAGCTGGACATCGCCAATCAAGTACTCACCGCGTTTGGCGAAGTTGTCTTTCATGCGCATGCTGTAGACCTCCGACACATTAGCGACCGCTCGGTTGACGGTTTTCATGGTGTCTTTACTTTTCATGCCGCGTTTTTTGTCGATTTCTCGCTCATTGGCCTCAGACAGCACCATGTAGTGTTGCGCCAAAGATTCGAAATCTTGCGCGCCTTTTTTCTGGCCTTTGCGTAGCAAAAGTGCCGACACATTCAGCTGCAAAGCCGCGCATCGGTTGTACAGGTAAGACAAACGCGTGCCGTCACCATAGGCTTGGTACTGTTTGCGGACCTCATCAAATGTGGCCAATTCAGCCGCTTGAATCGGCAAAGCCACTGCCATGGCGATGAGGAAATAGAGTTTGCAACTTTTCATATTTGATAGTGAAACTGTCAATTTTTAATTTGGCACAGATTATGCATAGCTAGAACAAATTGATTTTCAGGAGCACCACATGTCATACAACCAACACCTCTCTGGCGGAAAACTGACCAGCTTTACGTTGAACGAACTCACGCAAGCTGCGGAAATGCTTGAAGCATCAGGCCGCTACGAAGAAGCGATTGACCTCTACCGTCAATGGCTCAAGCACAGCCAAGACGAGCGCAAGCACGTGGCTTGGTTCAATTATGGCTGGCTGCTGCAAAAACAAAACTTGTTCAGCGATGCCGCTAACGCTTATGACCAGCTGACGAACAACTACGCCAGCTACCTGTCTGGCACCGCCACTCCGGCCTGACACCCCACCAAACCACCACCGCCCCTTGGTGGTTTTGTGGGCTTTCATTTGTTTACATAAGATTAATCGTATTTCTACTAAATTTGATTAAAAATGCAAAATCGTTTCGGAAATGAAAAAAGGACTTAGATTTCTCTAAGTCCTTTTAAGATTTTTGGTGGGACCAGCGGGGGTCGAACCCACGACAAACGGATTAAAAGTCCGCTGCTCTACCAACTGAGCTATGGTCCCATCACGCGAGGTATTTAACGTTTGTTTCGTACCCTGCGAAGCCTAAAAGTATAACGCATTTTTCACGCTTTTGGCAATGGGCGCGAAGAAATTTTATCAAAAACCCATCCCGCTGCGCATTGCCCAAAAGTGGCCGTCACGCTGACCACAGAGCCGTAGCCATGGCAGTTCAATGAGCCGTCACCTTCGACGGCACAACTCGCGTCGGGTGGTGCCACGGCTTCACGGCTGAACACACAAGTGACGCCCATTTTTTTGCCGTCGCGCGCAGCACCATGTTCGCGACGCAGGTTGTAACGCAGCTTGGCCAACAAAGGGTCATGGCTGGTGTTAGACAGATCATCCACATCAACTTTGTGCGCCAAGCGTTTACCGCCCGCAGCGCCCACGGTGATGAACAAGCAGCGTTGTTTCAGCGCCCAAGCCGCCATGGCGGTTTTGGCTTTCACTTGGTCGCAGGCGTCAATCACAGCATCGACCGCCACACCACCCAACAGGTTTGGCCAGTTGTCGGGCTCTACAAAGTCTTCGATGCAGGTCACCACGCAATCGGGGTTGATGTGGGCAATGCGTTGGCGCATGGCTTCGACCTTGGCCATGCCCACGGTGTCATCGAGTGCATGAATTTGTCGGTTGATGTTGGACTCGGCCACGTGGTCAAGGTCAATCAGGGTCAAGCGCCCCACCCCGCTACGTGCCAAGGCTTCGGCAGACCAAGAGCCCACGCCGCCCACGCCCACCACCACCACATTCGCGGCACGAATGCGCGCGGCACCGTTCACGCCATACAAACGCTCTAAGCCGCCAAAGCGGCGATCGGAGACAGAAGTTTCAAACACAGGCGGTGCGCTCCAAACGTGCGGCTTGCTGGCGCAAAGACACCACGGCACCCAACACGATGGCAGCCAAAGCCACCACCGAGTTCAGGCTCAAGGTCGAGAGGCCGCTCAAGCCTTGCCCAAAAGTGCAGCCCATGGCGGTCACGCCACCGACGCCCATCAACACGCCGCCCAGCAGGTGTTGGCCCAAATCGCGCGGGTTGGCAAAGCCTTCCAAACGAAACGTTTTGCTTTGCAAAGCCGAGGCCGCAGAGCCGACGACCACACCCGCCACAGCGGCCACACCGGTGGTCAGCACTTTGGAGGCGTCGCTGTAAAACATGAGCCAATCCAAGGTGGCCGCCACGGGGGCGACAAAGCTCAAGGCTTCCATGCGGCCCGAGCTGGTGGCGATATACACGGCATCCAACGTTTCTGGATGTTCGGGCACAAAGCCCAAATGTCCGCTCACCCACCACATGACCACCACGGTGCCGCCCACGCCAAAGCCTGCAACGAGACTGTCAACGCACCAAAAATCTTTGTGGCGTAACACCCCAACAAGCAAAACTAGGCCAAAGATGTAAGCCAAGCCGGGCACGCCCAGCATATTCAGATTGGCACCCGCAGGCATATCAACAAACACGGTGTCCACCGTGCTTGCGCGCAAGACAGCCGTGATGCCTTTGAGGGTGGCAAAGGCACTGACGCCCATCACCACAAACACAACCAACGACTTGAGGTTGCCACCGCCCATGCGCACCAAGGTTTTGTTGCCACAGCCTGAGGCGATGACCATTCCGTAGCCAAACATCGCCCCACCGATCAGGGTAGACAGCCACATCCAGCGCGTGCTGGCGTACAAAGCTTTGCTGGCGTCTATCCAGCCCAAATCAGACAAGGCGGCAAAGCCCAATATGGCCACGCCCATGGCGGCCATCCATTGACGGGCGCGGGTCCAGTCGCCCAGATGGACCACGTCAGACACAGCACCCATGGTGCAAAAGTGCGTGCGTTGGCTAATGGCCCCCAGCAGCAAGCCAGCTAAAAAAAAGGCCCCAAGGACCTCTTTGGTGAGCGTGGCTAGCTCGGTCACTTCAGCTTCGCCAAACGCTCAGTTGCGGCGGCGGCGGCCTCGGTGTGTGGGTAGTTTTTCACCACATCAGCCAAGGTTTTGCGCGCGGCTTTGATGTCTTTCAACTCCAGCTGGCAGTTCGCCACCGACAACATGGACTCGGCTGCCCGCATGTGGTTGGGGGCTTTGCTCAACAAGGTGTTGAAGTTGGCGATGGCGTTGGCGTAGCTGCGGTTGGCGTATTGGGCATTGCCCAGCCAAAACAAAGACGGCACCACGTAACCACTTTTGGGGTTGCGCTTGACGAAGTCATTGAATGCGGTGCTGGCAGCAGCAAAGTCGCCTTTGCGGAAGATGGCCAAGGCATCTTCGTACGACTTGGTTTCTGCAGGATCGGCCACGAACTCCACACCGTCGACCTTGACTTTGGTGGGTTCAAACTTTTTCAAGCGGTCGTCCACGCCTTGAGACAACTCTTGTTGGCGACGCAGCTCTTGCGTCAACTCTTCTTTTTCGCCGCGCAAACGTGCCGTTTCTTCGCGCAAGGCTTCGAACTGGTTTTGCTGTTCAAGCAAGCTGCGTTGGAAGTTTTGAATCTCTTCGCCTTGGCGCTCCACACGCTCACGCAAATCGAGAATCGCACGACGTGCATCGGTATCTTCAAACAACGCGGCTTGCGCGCCAACGCTCAACAACACACCTGTGGCCAAGACCACAGCGCGGAGAGAAAAAGAAGGGTTCAATGTCATTGGTAGTTCAGCGCTGCACGGCGGTTTTGTGAATAGGCGGACTCGTCAGAGCCTTGGGCCACGGGCTTTTCTTTGCCAAAGCTCACCGACTCCATTTGGCTTTCGGGCACACCCAAAACCGACAAAGAGCGACGCACGGCGTCAGAACGCTTTTGGCCCAAAGCCAAGTTGTACTCGCTGCCACCACGCGCGTCGGTGTGGCCTTCGAGGTTCACGCGGCGATTGCGGTCTGCTCGCAGGTAGCGCGCATGGGCGTCCAACACGTTTTGGTACTCAGGCTTGACGGTGTAGCTGTCGAGGTCAAAGTAAATGATGTGTTCCACACCCACGGGGCCTTGCTTGATGCCTTCCATGGCACCGAGGTTGCGAGAGTTCAAGCCATTGACGCCGCTTTGGCCAGAGGCACCGCCTGAGCGGTCGTCCACTTGCACGTCGTCCAACTTAACGCCAGAGGCGCAGCCCGATAACACAGCCGCGATGGAGACGAGTAAGAGAAGTTTTTTCATACGAATGATTTAAAAGAGAGAAAAAGAATTAAGGCAAGACTTTGCTGAACGGGCCCCAATTGGGCTCACGCAAATCGCCACCTTGGCCAGACAAACGGGCTTTGATGCGGCCATCTAAGGTGGTGGTCATCAAGGCTTCGCGGCCATCTTGGACGGTGGCGTAGACGATCAGGCGGCTGTTGGGCGCAAAGCTGGGACGTTCATCGCGGTTGCTGTCGGTGATGGCGGCCACGTTGCCGCTGGCAATGTCCATCACATGCAACTTAAACGCGCCGCCGATGCGCGAGATGTAAGTCAACCAACGGCCATCAGGACTGATGGCAGGTGAAATGTTGTAGGTGCCGTTGAACGTCACGCGGTTGGCTGGGCCGCCAGTCGCGGGCATGCGGTAAATCTGGGGCGCACCGCCACGGTCGCTCACAAAGTAGATGGCCGTGCCATCGGGTGAAAACACGGGCTCGGTGTCAATGCCAGCCGATTGCGTCAAACGACGAGGTTCGCCGCCATGGGCGTCAATCACAAACAGTTGCGAGCCGCCATCACGACTCAAGGTCACAGCCAAGCTGCGGCCATCAGGCGACCAGCTGGGCGCGCTGTTGGAGCCACGGAAGTTGGCCACCACGCGGCGCTTGCCGGTAGACACGTCGTGCACATACACCACGGGCTTGCGAGATTCAAACGACACATAGGCCAATTGGCCACCCGAAGGCGACCAGCTGGGCGAAATGATGGGTTCGGGGCTGGCCAAGGCCGATTGGGCGTTTTCGCCGTCCGAGTCAGCCACCCACAGGTTGAAGCGCGAGCCTGATTTGGTCACGTAAGCGATGCGGGTGGAAAACACGCCCTTGTCGCCGGTGAGTTTTTCGTACACAAAGTCAGCAATGCGGTGGGAGGCCAAGCGCAAATCGCCGGTCACCACGGTGTAGCTCATGGCACCCAGGTCTTGGCCGCGCACGGTGTCCCACAAACGCACACGCACGTCAAAGCGACCATCGGCCATGCGGCTGATGCTGCCCGTCAACAGCGCATCCGCGCCCTTTTGGCGCATGGCACTGATGTCGGGGCGTTGGGTTTCATCGGTCACCACGCCAGCGCTGACGCCGCGGAACTGGCCGCTGCGCTCAAGGTCGGCCTGCACGATGGCAGAAATCTTTTGGGGCGATGCTTCCTCACCGCGCAAAGGGGCGAAGGCAATCGGCACTTGGGTCAAGCCCACGCCCGACACTTCCACACGGAACTGCGCCCACGTTGGCAAGGCCAACAAGCCGGCGGTCAAAAGCCCAAGTGCGAAGCGAAAGAGGTGACGTGTCATAGTGAGAGAGGTAGCCAAACGAATCCACTGATTTTAGTGGCGAACGAGTGGCGATAATGGCCTGTAATGTGTTTCTTGCCACTCTAAAAATTTATGACCACCACCGACCCATCGACCCCGTCTGACTCCTTGTACCAAAGGCTCAAACGCGTGGCCCCGTGGTTTGCAGGTCACCCGGGTGCGTTGGTGTTGGGCATTGTGGGCATTTTTGTGGGCGCAGCCACCGAGCCCGCCATTCCCGCCATGATGAAACCCTTGCTGGACAGCGGTTTTGACCGTGGCACCTTAGAGCTGTGGAAGATTCCCCTCGTTTTGCTGTTGTTGTTTGGTGTCCGCGGCTTTGCGGGTTTCATTGCGGCCTATTGCTTGGCCCGTGTGACCAACTATTCGATGGAAAAGTTGCGCCAACGCCTGTTTGAGAAGCTGTTGCGCGCCGACCCTCAGCTGTTTGCCACCAAGCACACCAGCGGCTTGACCAACACCATGGTCTATGAAGTGAACAACGGCGCTTCGCTGCTGGTGACCACCATGTTGGCATTTGCCAAAGATTTGGTCACCCTGCTCGCCTTGCTCGGTTACTTGTTGGTCCTCAACTGGAAGCTCACCCTGATTGTGTTTGCCATCTTCCCGCCCATCGCTTGGGTGGTGAAAAACCTGTCGCGCCGCCTCGACAACGTGACCCGCGCCAGCCAAGACGCCACCGACGAGCTGGCCTATGTGGTGGAAGAAAACGTGCTGGCCTACCGCATGGTGCGCTTGCACAACGCGCAAAGTAGCCAAACCCACAAGTTCGGCACCTCCAACCAAAAACTGCGCCAGCTGGCTCTGAAAGCCGTTGTCGCCAACTCGGTGATGACCCCGCTCATCCAAATGTTTGCCGCCTTGGCGCTGTCCGCCGTCATCATGGTGGCGCTGTACCAAAGCACGGGCGATGGCGCAACCCAAGGCGTGACCGTGGGCAGCTTTGCTGCCTTCATCACTGGCATGTTGATGCTGATTTCGCCCATCAAACATCTGTCGGAAGTGGCGGGCACGCTCACACGCGGTGTCACCTCTCTGGAGCGCGGCTTGAACTTGCTCGAGCTCGCCCCTGACGAAACCCAAGGCACGCACACCAGCGACCACGCCAACGGCGAAATTTGCTTTGACCACGTCACGCTGCAATACCCGTCTGCCACCGCACCCGCCCTCAACAGCGTGAGCCTGACCATTCACCCCGGCCAAACTGTGGCCCTGGTCGGCCCCTCCGGCTCTGGCAAAACCACCTTGGCCAACCTGTTGCCGCGCTTCCTTGACCCCACCACGGGCCAAGTGCGCTTAGACGGCGTGCCGCTCAAAGACTGGTCGCTGGCCAGCTTGCGCAGCCAAGTGGCCTATGTGAGCCAAGACGTGGTCATGTTCAACGACACCGTGGCCCAAAACATCGCCTTGGGCGACACCGTGGACACCGCCCGTGTGTGGAACGCCCTAGAAGCCGCCAACCTCGGCGACTTTGTGCGCAGCCTGCCTAGCCAAGAAAACACGCTGGTCGGCCACAACGCCACCCAGCTCTCAGGCGGCCAGCGCCAGCGCTTGGCCATCGCCCGCGCCATCTACAAAGACGCGCCCATCCTGATCTTGGACGAAGCCACGTCGGCCTTGGACACCACCTCTGAGCAAGCCGTCAAAGACGCGCTGAATGTGCTCATGCAAGGCCGCACGTCTCTGGTCATTGCCCACCGCCTGTCCACCATTGAGCATGCTGACCTGATCGTGGTCATGCAAGCCGGCAGCATTGTGGAAACTGGCACGCACAGCCAACTCATGGCCCAAGGCGGCGCGTATGCCGCGCTGTACCACGTGGCTGCGCAAAGCACCGACAACCATTTCTCTGACTCACAAAGCATCTGAGCACCCTATGAGCCAAGCATCCATCAGCGGTTTCACCTTCATTCGCAACGGCGTGGAGCTGGGCTTCCCGTTTGAAGCCTCCATTCGCTCGCTCCTGCCCTTGGTCGACGAGTTTGTGGTGGTGGTCGGTAAAAGCAACGACGACACCTTGGCCCGTATTCACGCCATCGGCTCACCCAAAATTCGCGTGATCGAAACCATCTGGAACGAACGCATGGCCGACCGTGGCTTTGTGTACGCCCAGCAAAAAATGATCGCGCAATTCGCCTGCACGGGCGACTGGGCGTTTTACCTGGAGGGCGACGAGGTGGTGCACGAGGCCGAACTGGCCAACATCCGCGCCAGCGTGGACAAGCACCACCACAACCCGGCCGTGGAAGCCTTGGTGTTTGACTACTTCCACTTCTACGGCACGCCCGATTTCGTGGCCAACAGCCCCGCCTGGTACCGCCGCGAATGCCGCCTGATTCGCAACACCATCCGCTCGTATGCGCCCGATGGCCAGTATTGGCTCATCACGGCCGACCACAAAAAAGGCCGCAACCCGCAAGCCGCTTTGGCCAATGCGCACATCTACCACTACGGCTGGGTGCGCAGCAACGAGGCAATGCAAAAGAAGCTGGACCAAGTGAGCAAGTTTTGGTCTCACGGCGCGCCCACCATTCGCTACAGCCAGTTTGACGCGCAGGTGTTGCAGCCGTTCACGGGCACGCACCCTGAGCTGGTGAAGCCTTGGCTGGAAAGCTCCGCCGAAAAGAGCTTCACGATTGACCCCGATTACAAGCTGACCAAGCGTGAGAAGCGTCACCGTTGGTTGATGAAGCTTGAGAAGGCGTTTGGGCTGGACTTCAGTCGCAAGCACTTCAAGTTGGTTGCTTGACGTTTTTTCTCTCGAACGCCTACTCTTCGTTCGCACGCCCACGTCACGGCCAGCACCTGACACGGCTTAACGTCCCTGCGGGCCGTGATGGCGCCGTATCAGGCACTGACCGCGACATGGGCTGGAGGTGTGAGTTCGAGTTACTGCTGCGGGGCCGTCCGTCCGTGTGAAATAGAGGCGACCCAGTATGCAAAGGTATAGCCCCAGCACTCTAGCGATGCGCAGCAAGCAAAGAGCTTGGGGTGTTTGATTTGGCGCCATCACGGCCCGCAGGGACGTTAAGCCAAGTCAGACACCCCAAGCTCTTTGCGCCCTCAGCCAACGAAGGGAAGTCCTAAAACGCAACAACCTCAGAGCAGCACAATGTCGTACTGCTCCTGCGACATAGAGCCTTCAGCCTGCAAAGAAATAGGCTTGCCAATGAAGTCACTCAACCCCGCCAAATGTTGGCTTTCTTCATCGAGCAACACATCAATCACATCGGGCGACGCAATCACGCGAAACTCGCGTGGATTGAACTGACGGGCCTCGCGCAAAATCTCGCGCAAGATGTCATACGTCACCGTGCGTGCGGTTTTGACGCTGCCTTTGCCGTCACACACGGGGCATGGCTCGCACAGCATGTGGGCCAGCGATTCGCGGGTGCGCTTGCGCGTCATCTCCACCAAACCCAAGGCCGAATAGCCGCTCACCATGGTCTTCACGCGGTCGCGGGCCAGCTGTTTGCGGAACTCGGCCAACACCGCCTCGCGGTGGTCTTCGCGCGTCATGTCGATGAAGTCGGCAATCACGATGCCACCCAGGTTGCGCAAGCGCAGTTGGCGCGCAATCGCGCCAGCGGCTTCTAGGTTGGTCTTGAAAATGGTTTCGTCGAAGTTGCGCGCGCCCACAAAGCCGCCGGTGTTCACGTCCACCGTGGTCAAGGCCTCGGTTTGGTCCACGATGAGGTAGCCGCCAGATTTCAGCTCTACGCGACGACCTAGGGCCTTAGCCACTTCTTCGTCGATGTTGAACAAATCGAAAATCGGGCGCTCGCCTTTGTAGAGCTGCAGCTTGTCCACCGCGCTGGGCATGAACTCTTGGCCGAAGGTTTTGAGTTTTTGAAACTGCTCGGAAGAATCAATGCGGATGGTTTGCGTCATCTCGCTCACCAAATCGCGCAGCACGCGTTGCAACAAGCTCAAGTCTTGGTGCAACAGCGATTTAGGGGGCAAGCGCGTCGAGGCTTCTTTGATGCGCGCCCAGGTTTTGCGCAAGTAGGCAATGTCTTCGCTCAGCTCAGCATCGCTGGCGTCTTCGCCGTTGGTGCGCAAGATGAAGCCGCCGGTTTTACCGTCAGCCGCTGCGGCCTCAGCCAAGCCTTGCAAGCGTTTGCGCAAGGCTTCGCGCTGCTCAAACGGAATTTTTTGCGACACGCCAATGTGTTGGTCTTGCGGCAAGAACACCAGCAAACGTCCTGCAATGCTGATTTGCGACGACAAGCGTGCGCCTTTGGTGCCAATCGGGTCTTTGATGACTTGCACCAACAGGGATTGGCCTTCAAACACTTGCTTTTCAATGGGTACCACTGGGGCTGGCTCGCCCTTGTCGTTGTCGGCGTGGCGTGCAGCCACGCTGCTCATCAAGTCGGCCACATGCAAAAACGCGGCACGCTCTAGGCCAATGTCGATGAAAGCCGATTGCATACCCGGCAACACACGCGCCACTTTGCCCAAATACACATTGCCGACCAAGCCACGTTCTAGCGTGCGCTCAACGTGCAGCTCTTGCACCGCGCCGGTTTCCACAATGGCCACACGGGTTTCTTGGGGCGACCAGTTGATGAGGATGTCTTGTTGCATGTGCAAATCCGGCTTAAACCTTGAATCCAAACACGCGCAACAGCTGCGCGGTTTCAAACATGGGCAGACCCATGATGCCAGAGTAGCTGCCGCTGATGTGCTCGATGTACGCCGCCGCCCTGCCCTGCACCGCATACGCACCGGCTTTGCCCATGGGCTCGCCGCTGGCCACATAGCTTTGAATTTGTGTGCGCGTCAAAGGCGCAAAGCGCACGTTGGACACACTGAGCGCTTGTTCGGTTTTGAGCGGCTTGCCGGATTTAGACAACGTGCCCATGGCGACTGAGGTCAACACACGGTGGGTTTGGCCGCTCAAAGCGCCAAGAATTTGCGCCGCGTGTTTGGCGTCGTCGGGTTTGCCCAAAATGGTTTTACCCAAAGCCACGGTGGTGTCGCTGCACAGCACGGGCGCGGCGGGCAAGCCACGGCGCTTCATGCGAGCCAAGGCGGCTTCTAGCTTGAGCAAGGTCACGCGCTGCACATAGGCGCGTGGGGCTTCATTGGGCAGCACTGCCTCTAGCGCTTCAGCATCTTCATGCTCATCGGCCAGCAGCAACTCGTAACGCACGCCCAGCTGCTCTAGCAGTTGGCGGCGGCGTGGGCTTTGTGAGGCGAGGTAAACGAATTTGGAGTCGGACATAAACGGATATTTCTGCGATTAGCTTCAGCGGGGTGTTTACGCAATGGCGCCGCTTGCTTTACTCGCGGTGATAAGGGTGGTTGGCGTTGATCGACCACGCACGGTAGAGCTGCTCCACCAACAACACACGCACCATGGCGTGCGGCAGGGTCAGGTCTGAAATGCGGATGCGCTCGTGCGCTTGTTTTTTGAATTCGGGGCACAGGCCATCAGGCCCGCCAATGACCAAGGCCACATCGTCCGCTTCGAGCTGCCAATGCTTGAGCTTGGCGGCCAAAGCCACGGTGGTCAGGTTGGTGCCGCGCTCGTCCAAAGCCACGATGCGACAGCCGCGCGGAATGGCGGCTTCGATACGCTCACGTTCGGCAGCGTAGATGGTGTCTAGGGTTTTAGAGCTGCGAGGCTCGGTTTTGACGGCCTTGAGCTCGACCTTCAGCTCAGACGGAAACCGCTTGGCGTAATCGTCCCAAGCGGTTTGTGCCCAGTCGGGCACACGTTGGCCGACTGCGACGACCCACAGCTTCATGCGTTGCGGGCAGTGGTCTTTTTAGCAGCTGGAGGACGCTTGCCCACTGGCTTACCAGCCGTGGTCGAAGCGCTGCGCGCTGCGGCTTTGGCGGTTGACTTGGCCCCCTTGAGGCCCACCGTCTTCACTGGCAACTTGGCTGGCGCTGCTGACTTTTTGGCGGCTGTCGTTTTGGCCGGTGCGCTCTTAGCCGACGCTGTTTTAGCAGCCGTCGTTTTAGCGGGCGCTGCTTTGACTGGGCCACGTGTGGAGGTGCTGCGTGTTGCAGGCTTGGCTGAGCCCGTGCGCTCATCGGCACCACCGCGTGTGGATGAACTACGAGCTGCACCGCGTGCGGCAGGCTTCTTGTCACCGGCCGCAGTTTTCTTAGCCGCAGGTTTTTTGCCAGCCGACTTCTTAGCAGGTGCTTCTTCAGGTTCAGCCGCTTTGACAGGTTTTGGCGCACCAAACTTCAGACGCACAGGCTTCTCGCCCCAAATTTCTTCGAGGTTGTAGTAGCTGCGGATGGTGGGCTGCATGACGTGCACGACCACAGGGCCGCAATCCACGATGATCCACTCGCCGTTGTCTTCGCCTTCAATGCGAGGCTTGCCAAAACCACCTTCGCGCACTTTGTCGCGCACGCTGGCGGCCAAGGCTTTGGTTTGGCGGTTGGATGTACCCGACGCCACGATGACGCGCTCAAACAGCGAGGACAAGTGCTCGGTGTCAAACACCACGAGGTCTTGGGCTTTGACGTCCTCCAGCGCATCCACGACGGTGCGTTGCAGTTTTTGGACATCTTTTTTGGCGGAGGTTTCGGTCATCTGTTTTATCGGTAAAGGCTGTGTTTTTCAATGTAGTGCTGCACAGCGGCAGGCAACCACGCGTGCATCTTGGGGTCTGGATGTGTGCCTTTGGCAACGTGCGCACGGATTTCGGTGGCACTCACATTCAGGCTTGGCATATCCAAGCGTTGTACGTCAGGGGATACCGCATTGTGCCACTGACTGGCCATGCCGCCCTGCCCGTCTAACGGCCGCTGAGCCACCACGACGGTGGCCAGGCCCAAAATTTCTTGCCAACGGTGCCAGGTTTTGAAGGCATTCGCTTGGTCTGCGCCAATGAACAGGTACAAATCGGCGTCGGGTTGCTCGACTTTGAGCTCTTGCAGCGTGTCATAGGTGTAGGTTGCGCCTTCGCGGTCGATCTCACGCGGGTCCACCACGGTTTGTGGAACTTCGGCAAAGGCCAAACGTGTCATGGCCAGACGATGGGGTGACGGCGTGAGCGTGCGGGTTTTGTGCCATGCGTCGCCCGTGGGGATGATGCGCAGCTCGTTCAAGTGAAACTGCTCTATCGCGTGCTTGGCCAGCGCGATGTGCGCAATGTGTGGCGGGTCAAACGAACCGCCAAAAATGCCTAGGCGCTTAGGGTGTTGCGTCACTTCAGCCAATCACGCGGCACCAAAAAGTCATGCAGCAAGGCATGTTCTGGCGTGCCCGCTTCGGGCTGGTGCTGGTACGACCAGCTCACCAACGGTGGCATGGACAACAAAATAGATTCGGTGCGCCCACCCGACTGCAAGCCAAAGTGCGTGCCACGGTCCCACACCAGGTTGAACTCGACATAGCGGCCACGGCGGTACAGCTGGTGGTTGCGCTCGCGCTCGCCATACGGCGTGTTCACACGACGGTCCACGATGGGCAAATACGATTCCAAGAAAGCATCGCCCACGCTCTTGAGCATTTCAAAACTGCGCTCAAAGCCCAGCTCAGCGAAGTCGTCAAAGAAGATGCCGCCAATGCCGCGCTGCTCGTTGCGGTGTTTGTTGCAGAAGTACGCGTCACACCAGGTTTTGAAGCGTGGGTACAAGTCGTCACCAAAGGGCTGCAGCGCATCGTGGCAGACCTGATGGAAATGCTTGGCGTCTTCGGCATAGCCGTAATAAGGCGTGAGGTCCATGCCACCACCAAACCAAGCCACGGTTTTGCCGTTGGCGGGGGTGGCTGCAATCATGCGCACGTTCATGTGCACGGTAGGCACATAGGGGTTGCGCGGGTGAAACACCAGCGACACGCCCATGGCTTCAAACGGAGCGCCCGACAGCTCAGGGCGGTGTTGCGTGGCCGAAGGCGGCAGCTTGGGGCCTCGCACATGCGAAAAGCCGCAGCCTGCACGCTCAAACACAGGGCCGTTTTCTAAGATTTGTGTGATGCCATTGCCCTGCAACTGCTCGCCCGGGCCCTTCTCCCACTTGTCCACCAAGAACTTGGCTTGGCCGTCTTTGGCTTCAATCGCGCTGGTGATGCGGCTTTGCAGGCCAATGAGGTAGTCGCGGGCAGCGGCTACAACGTGTTCGTGGGTTTGGGTCGTCATCGTGTGCTTAATTCAAAGAGGTTGCGTTTGGTGCTTGGACCGCTGGCAAGGTGCGCGGCGGCAACGGACGAATGGGCGCAGCTTGGTTGACATGAAAGCCCTGGACGCCTTCATACACCTTGGCCATTTGGGCGTAGTCGGCTTGTACGTCGCCCGTCAAGCGCATGAAGTCGGTCACTTTGGCCAGTTTCTTGCCGTAATCAATGTGGAGCATGCACAAAGGCACATCTGCCCCCAAAGTCAGCTGGTAAAAGCCGCTGCGCCAGCCATCGGTGAGCTTGCGTGTGCCTTCGGGCGACAAACCAATCCAGAGTATTTCGTCGTTTTGCTTGTGTCGTTTCAGAGAATCCACCATTTCACCCACCACGCCTTTGGAAGACGAGCGGTCAATAGGCACAGCACCAATGAAACGAATCCAGCGACCAAATAACGGAATGCGAAACAAGCTCTCTTTGGCAAAAAACTGCACGGGCAAGCCCACCGCCCACTTGACCGGCATCATGGTCACAAAGTCCCAGTTGCTGGTGTGTGGGTAGCCGATTAGCACGCCTTGCTTGGCGGGCAAGCCGTCAAACTCAATCGTCCAGCCCATCAGCTTGACCAGCCATGCCGCCCAGCGGTTGGGCTGGCACTGCACGGGCATGGTTTGGGTGAACTCGGCGCTCATCTCAACGCGACTTATCGCGACATCGCGCGGTAGCCAATGTCGGTGCGGTACTGCACGCCATCAAAGTGAATGCCCTTGATGGTGTCGTACGCCTGCTGTTGCGCCAGCTTCAAGGTGCCACCCAAAGCGGTCACGCACAACACGCGACCACCGCTGGTGATCACTTGGCCGTCTTTCATTTGCGTGCCGGCGTGGAACACCACCACATCGTCGGTGTCTTGGGGCAAGCCAGTGATGGCGTCGCCCTTGCGGGGGCTCATGGGGTAGCCGTGCGCGGCCAACACCACGCCAATGGCAGTGCGGCGGTCCCACTCCAGCTCGAAGTCGTCAAAACGGGTTTGGGCGTTGGTGGCTGTGGCAGCCAACAGCACATCGACCAAATCGGTTTTCAGACGCGCCATGATCGGCTGGGTTTCGGGGTCGCCCATGCGGCAGTTGAATTCAAGCGTTTTGACTTGGCCTTGTGGGTCAATCATCAAACCGGCGTACAAGAAACCGGTGAACGGAATGCCGTCTTTTTCCATGCCCTTGATGGTGGGCAAGATGATTTCGCGCATCGCGCGGGCATGCACCTCGGGCGTCACCACGGGGGCTGGCGAGTAGGCGCCCATGCCGCCGGTGTTGGGGCCTTCGTCGGCATCGAGCAAGCGTTTGTGGTCTTGACTGGTGGCCAAAGGCAACACGGTTTTGCCATCGCACATGACGATGAAGCTGGCCTCTTCGCCTTGCAAAAACTCTTCAATCACCACGCGCGCGCCACCCTCGTTGTGGCTCACACCCAGCTTGTTGTCGAGCAACATGAAGTCAATCGCTTCATGAGCTTCAGCGGCGGTCATTGCCACCACCACGCCCTTGCCTGCGGCCAAGCCGTCGGCTTTCACCACAATCGGCGCGCCTTTGGCGTTGACGTAATCGTGCGCGGCCTGTGCATCGGTGAAAGTTTCGTATTCCGCGGTGGGGATGTTGTGACGCTTCATGAACGCCTTGCTGAACGCTTTGGAGCTTTCCAACTGCGCCGCCGCTTTGGTGGGGCCAAAAATGCGCAAACCGTGGGCACGGAACTCGTCCACCACACCAGCTGCCAAAGGTGTTTCAGGACCAACAACAGTCAACTCGACGCCCTCGGCCTGCGCAAACTCGCGCAGGGCTTTGACGTCGGTGATGGGCACGTTTTGCAAACGCTTGTCGCGTGCCGTGCCGCCGTTGCCGGGGGCCACAAACACTTTTTGCACCTTGTTCGATTGGGCAATCTTCCACGCCAACGCGTGCTCGCGGCCACCGCCGCCAATAACTAATACGTTCATAGTGCTGCGTTGTGATAGACCTCTTGCACATCGTCAAGGTCTTCCAGCGCGTCCAGGATTTTTTGCATCTTCACAGCGTCATCACCAGCGAGTTCGATGGTGTTGTCTGCACGGTAGGTCACCTCGGCCACTTCGGGCTTGAGGCCCGCAGCTTCCAAAGCGTTTTTCACAGCTTCAAAGCTGGCAGGTGGCGTCAGCACTTCAATCGCGCCGTCGTCATCGGTGATCACATCGTCCGCGCCTGCTTCGAGCGCAATTTCCATGATTTGGTCTTCATTGCTGCCTGGCGCAAACACCAGCTGGCCGCAATGTTTGAACTGAAACGCCACCGAACCCTCGGTGCCCATGTTGCCGCCGTTTTTGCTGAAGGCAAAGCGCACTTCAGCCACGGTGCGCACGCGGTTGTCGGTCATGGTGTCGACGATGATGGCGGCGCCGCCCACACCGTAGCCTTCGTAGCGAATCTCTTCGTACACCACACCGTCGAGGTTGCCCGTGGCTTTGTCAACGTTGCGTTTGATGTTGTCGGCCGGCATGTTGGCGGCCTTGGCTTTTTCGATGGCCAAACGCAAACGGGGGTTCAGGCTCAGATCGCCGCCACCAAGCCGCGCCGACACAATGATTTCACGCGTGATGCGTGTCCAAATCTTGCCGCGTTTTTCGTCTTGACGCCCTTTGCGGTGTTGAATATTTGCCCATTTACTGTGGCCAGCCATCAGAAATCCTCTTGAATTGAATTAACCTTATCTGGTTATTTTACTTTTCAAGTGGATGGAGAACTTTCGATGGCTGAACCAATGCTGATTGCGCTGCATAAGACTACCGAATGCCACATGCTGCCGGCACTCGCCAACCGCCACGGCCTCATCACAGGCGCGACAGGCACTGGCAAAACTGTCACGCTCCAAACGCTGGCTGAAGGCTTCTCCAAAATCGGCGTGCCTGTGTTCATGGCCGATGTCAAAGGCGATTTGGCGGGTATCAGCCAACCCGGCACCATTCCTCCCAAATTAGCGGCCTCGCTGCAAGAGCGCGGCGTGCCCATGCCAGAGCCCATCGCCTGCCCCACCACGCTGTGGGACGTGTTTGGCAAGTCGGGCCACCCCGTGCGCGCCACCATCACCGACATGGGGCCGCTGTTGCTGGGCCGCATGCTCAACCTGAACGACACGCAATCCGGCGTGCTGAACATGGTGTTCAAAATTGCAGACGACCAAGGCTTGCTGCTGCTGGACCTCAAAGACCTGCGCGCCATGCTGCAACACGTGGGCGAACACGCCCGCGACTTCACCACTGAGTACGGCAACGTGAGCGCCGCCAGCATTGGCGCCATTCAACGCGCCTTGCTAGAGATCGAAGCCCAAGGCGGCGATGCCTTTTTTGGCGAGCCCATGCTCAACATCCAAGACTTCATGCAAACCGATGCCAAAGGCATGGGCGTGATCAACCTCTTGGCGGCAGACAAGCTGATGAACGCCCCGCGCCTGTACGGCACATTCTTGCTGTGGATGCTCTCAGAGTTGTTTGAACAACTGCCTGAGGTGGGCGATGTCGAAAAGCCCAAGATGGTGTTCTTCTTTGACGAGGCGCATTTGCTGTTCAACGAAGCGCCCAAGGTGCTGCTGGAACGCATTGAGCTGCTGGTGCGCCTGATTCGCTCCAAGGGCGTGGGCGTGTACTTTGTCACCCAAAACCCGCTGGACGTGCCCGAAACCGTGCTGGGCCAGCTGGGCAACCGCGTGCAGCATGCTCTGCGTGCGTTTACGCCACGCGACCAAAAAGCCGTCAAGGCCACCGCGCAAACCATGCGCGGCAAAGCGGGCCTCGACATTGAAAAAGCCATCACCGAGCTGGGCGTGGGCGAAGCCTTGGTCAGCCTGCTGGACGCCAAAGGCCGCCCGTCTGAGACTGAACAGGCCTATGTGCTTTTGCCCGGCAGCCAACTCGGCCCCATCACGCCTGAGCAACGCCAAGCCTTGCTGGCTAACTCACTCGTGGCTGGGGTGTATGAGCAGACTTTGGATCGTGAGTCGGCTTATGAGCGCCTGAAAGGTGCGGCACCTACCAGCAACACAAACAGCGCGACGGGCAATGCGGCAAGTGCAAGCGCAGGTTCAGGTGCGTTTGGCCAAGGTGCTTCTGCCTCGAACCCACCTGCTGGCCAAGCCGCCGCGCCCTCGATGACCGAGCAAGTGCTGTCTGGCCTTGGCGAAGCCCTGTTTGGCTCCACCGGCCCACGCGGCGGTCAGCACCAAGGGCTGGCGCAAGTCATGGTCAAGTCTGCCGTGCGCAACATTGGCTCGGCTGTGGGCCGCGAGATTGTGCGTGGCGTCATGGGCAGTATTTTGGGTGGCCGTAAGCGCTGAAGCACACCGATCAAGCGCAGACCACCGTCCGCCAATAAGCCCCCATAAAAAACGCCGCCTGTGTTGCCACAGGCGGCGTTTTTGTTGGTTACGGCATCATCGAAGCGGTCTTAGAAAAGACCGCACCGCAGCGTTAGCTCGCTGCAGGCTCCTCAGAAGTCGTGTGCTCGCCCTTCACTGCCTTTTCCTTCTTGGGCAAAGGCGTGATGTCGAGCAACACTTCTTCTTTGTCGTCGATGTCCACGCTCAAGCGACCACCTTCGGTGAGGCGACCAAACAGCAACTCGTCGGCCAAGGCCTTGCGAATCGTGTCTTGGATAAGGCGCTGCATCGGGCGTGCGCCCATGAGCGGGTCAAAGCCCTTCTTGGCCAAGTGCTTGCGCAGCGCGTCGCTGAAAGTGACGTCGACTTTCTTCTCAGCCAACTGGCCTTCGAGTTGCAGCAAGAACTTGTCGACCACGCGCATGATGACGTTTTCGTCCAAGGCCTTGAAGCCCACAATGGCGTCCAAGCGGTTGCGGAACTCGGGCGTGAACAAGCGCTTGATGTCGCCCATCTCGTCGCCCGCTGCGCGCGGGTTGGTAAAGCCAATGGTGGCCTTGTTCATGGTCTCAGCGCCAGCATTCGTCGTCATGATGAGGATGACGTTGCGGAAGTCTGCCTTGCGGCCGTTGTTGTCGGTCAGCGTGCCATGGTCCATCACCTGCAACAGCACGTTGAAGATGTCTGGGTGGGCTTTTTCAATCTCGTCCAGCAACAACACGCAATGCGGCTTCTTGGTCACGGCCTCGGTCAGCAAACCACCTTGGTCAAAGCCCACATAGCCGGGAGGCGCACCAATCAGGCGGCTCACAGCGTGACGCTCCATGTACTCAGACATGTCAAAGCGCACCAAGTCGATGCCCATGATGTAGGCCAACTGCTTGGCCGCCTCGGTTTTGCCCACGCCCGTGGGGCCGCTGAACAAGAACGCACCAATCGGCTTATCGGCTTTACCCAAACCTGAGCGCGCCATCTTGACGGCAGACGCCAGCACTTCGAGGGCTTTGTCTTGGCCGAACACCACGCTCTTCAAATCGCGTTCGATGGTTTGCAGCTTGCTGCGGTCATCGTTGGACACGTTGGCGGGCGGGATGCGCGCAATCTTGGCCACGATGTCTTCAATCTCGGCCTTGCCAATGGTTTTCTTGCGCTTAGACGCCACCAAGATGCGTTGTGCCGCACCGGCTTCATCGATCACGTCAATCGCCTTGTCGGGCAAGTGGCGGTCGTTGATGTACTTGGCGCTCAGCTCGGCAGCGGCTTGCAACGCAGCCACAGCGTATTTGACGTTGTGGTGCTCTTCAAAGCGCGACTTCAGGCCTTTGAGGATGTCCACGGTCTCTTGCACCGTCGGCTCAACCACATCGACCTTTTGGAAACGACGGCTCAAGGCCGCATCTTTTTCAAAGATGCCACGGTATTCGGTGAAGGTCGTGGCGCCAATGCACTTGAGCTGGCCGCTCGACAGCGCAGGCTTGAGCAAGTTAGAGGCATCCAGCGTGCCGCCCGAAGCCGCACCCGCGCCAATCAGCGTGTGAATTTCGTCGATGAACAAAATCGCGTTGGGTTTGGCCTGCAAGTTTTTGATCACGCCCTTCAAGCGCTGCTCAAAGTCACCTCGGTATTTGGTACCGGCCAGCAACGCGCCCATGTCCAACGAGTACACGATGGCCTCAGACAAGATCTCGGGCACATCGCCTTGGGTGATGCGCCATGCCAAGCCTTCGGCAATCGCGGTTTTACCCACGCCCGCCTCGCCCACCAGCAGGGGGTTGTTTTTGCGACGACGGCACAAGATTTGAATCGTGCGCTCCACCTCGTACTCGCGGCCAATCAGCGGGTCAATCTTGCCGTCTTTGGCAGCTTGGTTCAGGTTTTGGGTGAATTGCTCCAGTGGCGAAGCCTTCTCGTTCTTTTCAGACGTGGCACCGCTCTCTTCCTGCTCGGCCTGGGCTGACTCACCGCCTTTGACGGCTTCAGGTGGGTCGCTCTTTTTGATGCCGTGGGCAATGAAGTTCACCACGTCCAAGCGGGTCACGCCTTGTTGGTGGAGGTAATACACCGCGTGCGAATCTTTCTCGCCAAAGATGGCCACCAGCACATTCGCGCCGGTCACTTCTTTTTTGCCATTGCCTGTGGACTGCACATGCATGATGGCGCGTTGAATCACACGCTGGAAGCCCAGCGTGGGCTGTGTGTCCACCTCTTCGGTGCCGGACACCTGAGGGGTGTTGTCGGCGATGAAGTTGGACAAGGACTTACGCAAGTCGTCAATATTGGCGGAACAAGCGCGCAGCACTTCGGCAGCGCTGGGGTTGTCGAGCAGTGCCAAAAGCAAGTGCTCAACCGTGATGAATTCGTGACGTTGCTGACGGGCCTCGACAAAGGCCATGTGCAAGCTGACTTCAAGTTCTTGGGCAATCATGTGGTTTCCTTCGGTGCTTGCAACTGAGATTCAAATGTATATGGAAACAAAAGCCGTTTATTCAATAGGCCTGTTTCGTAAGTGCAAACGATAAGTTATTCGATGGGTTCGGCCACACATTGCAGGGGGTGTCCGGCTTTGCGTGCGGCATCTAACACTTGGTCAACTTTGGTGGCGGCAATGTCTTTGCTGTAGACCCCGCACACGCCTTTGCCGTCCAAGTGGATTTGCAACATGATTTGCGTGGCTTGTTCGCGGTCTTTGCTGAAGAACTCTTGCAACACCACCACCACAAACTCCATGGGCGTGAAGTCGTCGTTGAGCATCAGCACCTGAAACATCTGCGGCGGCTTGGTGCGCTGCGTCAAGCGCTCTAAAACGACCGATCCGCCGTCGTCACGGTCAGGCTGTTGAATTTTGGGCGTTGTTTTTTTAGTTGGCATGGGTTTCTGACATTTGTTCAATCATCACATCGCCAAAGGCCGAGCAACTGACCTGTGTTGCAGCGTCCATCAGGCGTGCAAAGTCGTAGGTCACACGTTTGGTGGCAATCGCGGCCTCCATGGCTTTGATGATGGTGTCGGCGGCTTCGGTCCAGCCCATGTGGCGCAGCATCATCTCGGCGGACAAGATCATCGAGCCTGGATTGACGTAGTTTTTACCTGCGTATTTGGGGGCTGTGCCGTGGGTGGCTTCAAAACAGGCCACGGTGTCGGACATGTTGGCGCCTGGCGCGATGCCAATGCCGCCCACTTGCGCGGCCACGGCGTCAGAGATGTAGTCGCCATTGAGGTTGAGCGTGGCGACCACCGAGTATTCGGCAGGACGCATGAGGATTTGCTGCAAAAAGGCGTCAGCAATGACGTCTTTGATGATGATGCTCTTGCCTGTTTTGGGGTTCTTGACGCGACACCAAGGGCCGCCGTCAATCAAGGTAGCGCCAAACTCTTTTTGCGCCAAAGCCAAGGCCCAGTCACGAAAGCCCCCTTCGGTGAACTTCATGATGTTGCCCTTGTGCACGATGGTGACACTGGGTTTGTCGTGGTCGATGGCGTATTGGATGGCTTTGCGAATGAAGCGCTCGGTACCCTCAATGGACACGGGCTTAATGCCGATGGCCGAGGTGTCGGGGAAGCGAATGGTGGTGGCGCCCATTTCGGTTTTCAAAAACGCGATGAGCTTTTTGGCTTCGGCACTTTCAGCGGCGTATTCGATGCCCGCGTAAATGTCTTCCGAGTTCTCACGGAAGATGACCATGTTGGTTTTTTCTGGCTCTTTCAAGGGTGAAGGCACACCTTTGAAGTACTGCACAGGACGCAGGCACACAAACAAATCGAGCGCTTGACGCAAAGCCACGTTGAGCGAACGGATGCCACCGCCCACAGGCGTGTTGAGTGGGCCTTTGATGGACACCTTGTACTCGCGCATGGCCTGCGCGGTCTCTTCGGGCAACCACACATCGGGGCCATAAACCTGGGTGGCTTTCTCGCCTGCAAACAGCTCCATCCACTGAATTTGGCGCTTGCCGCCATAGGACATGGCCACGGCTGCGTCGACCACTTTGCGCATCACCGGCGTCACGTCTTGGCCCACGCCATCGCCCATGATGAAGGGGATGATGGGCTGGTCTGGCACATTCAGTGAGGTGTCGGCATTGACCGTGATTTTTTGACCGGCGGCAGGCACTTGGATGTGCTGGTAAGACATGAGCGGCGTTTCCTAGAGGGTGAAAATTTCACTTTCGATTCTAGCCAGCAGGCCTGCGATACAGTCGCAGGCATGAAGCGCGCACTGTTTACCCTCCTCTTTTCAGCTTTGGCTTTTGCGGCCTTTGGCCAAGACACGCCACAAACCAACCTGCCTCGCATCAAGCTGCTAGCAGGCATGTTTCAAATCGACACGCAAGTGGCACAAACGCCGGACCAACGCAGCATCGGCCTGATGTTTCGCAGCGAAATGCCGCAACATGAGGGCATGTTGTTTGTGTTTGAACAGCCCGCCACGCAGTGCTTTTGGATGAAAAACACCTTGTTGCCGCTGACCGCCGCCTTTGTGGCCGACGACGGGACCATCGTGAATTTGGCGGACATGAAGCCACAAACCACCGAGTCACACTGCTCTGCCAAGCCCGTGCGCTTTGTGCTGGAAATGCACCAAGGCTGGTTTGCCAAAAAAGGCCTCAAAGCCGGTAGCCGCTTGAGCGGCGTCGCGTTTAAGCCCTAAACGGTTGCACAAAATACTCAGCGCGCAAACCCAACGCCAGCTGTAACGCTTGCGCCAACACACAAAAAAGCCGCCTTGTTAGGCGGCTTTTTCACGTCTCAACGGGCTTGAAGCCCGCGAAAACACGCTGAATTAAGCGAAGTTGCTTTCAGCAAAAGACCAGTTCACCAGTTGGTCGAGGAACGTCTCAACGAACTTAGGACGCATGTTGCGGTAGTCGATGTAGTAAGCGTGTTCCCACACGTCCACAGTCAACAAGGCTTTATCGCCGGTGGTCAACGGTGTGCCAGCGGCGCCCATGTTGACGATGTCCACAGAACCGTCGGCCTTTTTGACCAACCATGTCCAGCCAGAGCCAAAGTTGCCCACGGCGCTCTTGACGAAGGCTTCTTTGAATGCGGCGTAGCTGCCGAACTTGGCGTTGATGGCTGCAGCCAATGCACCTGTGGGTTCGCCGCCGCCTTGTGGCTTCATGCAGTTCCAGAAAAAGGTGTGGTTCCAAATTTGGGCAGCGTTGTTGTAGATGCCACCGCTGGACTTCTTGACGATTTCTTCCAGGGCCATGCCTTCGAACTCAGTACCTTTTTGGAGGTTGTTCAAGTTCACAACATAGGCGTTGTGGTGCTTGCCATGGTGGAACTCCAAAGTTTCTTTGGAGTAATGAGGGGCCAATGCGTCGATGGCGTAAGGCAGTGCGGGGAGCGTATGTTCCATGAAGTCCTCTTGTGTAAAAACGTGAATTGTAAAAACTAAATGCGTGTGGGTGCAGCAACCCGTAATTCAACCACGCCATCGGCAAGGGTTGCTTGCAGGGCTTGGCCTTCTGTGGTCTGCGCCACAGAGGTGATGGCTTGGCCATCCATGTCGCTGAGCCAGGCAAAGCCGCGTTGCAAAACGAGCTTGGGGTCAAGCAATTCAAGGCGCAAAGCGGCGCGGTGCAAGCGCTCGCGGGCGGTCGCTGGGGTTTGCTGCACACCACGGGCTAGGCCGCTGGCAAGTGTGGCCAGCGCGTTGTGGCAGCGCTGGGTGCGGGTTTGCACCGCTTGGGTCAGGCGTTGTTGCAGGCGCAAGAGCTGCATTTTTTCAGTATTGAGGCCTTCCGACGGGCGGCCTAAGCGGGCTTGCGCGCGGTCTAGCCGCTGCTCTTGGGTATCGAGGTGGCGATGCACGATGGTTTGCAGCGCCCCGCCCCACAGCTGCAGGTTGGACAACAACTCCGCTTGCGGCACCGCGCACATTTCGGCGGCGGCGGTGGGCGTGGGCGCGCGCAGGTCGGCGCAAAAGTCGGCAATCGTGAAATCAGTTTCGTGGCCCACGCCGCTGATGATGGGCACGGGGCTGTTGACGATGGCGCGGGCGAGGTTTTCGTCATTGAAGGCCCACAGGTCTTCCATGGAACCACCGCCGCGCACCAGCAAGATGACGTCGATGTTGGGCTGCTGGCTGAGTTGCTGCAAGGCTTGCACCAAAGTCGGCGGGGCATCCGGCCCTTGCACCAAGGACGAGGCCAGTACCACGGGGATGTGTGGCACACGGCGTTGCAAAGCCGTGGCCACGTCGTGCAACGCCGCAGCGCCCAAGGATGTGACCACACCAATCCCACGCGGCATGGTTTTGAGAGGGCGCTTGCGCTCGGCATCAAACAGGCCTTCGGCTTCGAGCTTGGCTTTGAGCTGTAAGAACTGCTCAAACCACGCGCCCTGCCCCGCACGACGCATGTTTTCCACAATCAGTTGCAGTTCGCCACGCGGCTCGTATACACCCAAACGACCACGGATTTCGACCAGTTCTCCGTCCGCTGGGCGAAACTCCAGCATTTGGGCGGCGCGCTTGAACATGGCACAACGGAGCTGCCCGCCCGCATCCTTCAATGTGAAGTAGCAATGACCGCTGGCCGCGCGCGTGAAGCCGGAAATCTCACCGCGCACGGCGATGGGGTTGAAACGCGCCTCAAGCGCATCAGCCACGGCGCGGCATAGCGCACCGACTGCCCAAATACGTGGCGTCAAACCTAACGATTCCGTGGTCGACATAGAGGACTCATCCACAAAAATTAATTCCAAATCGTTTTAAGCAGTAAACCGAGAAAATCACCAAGCCACGTAGCAAGTCTTTGATTTAAAAAGGATTTCTACCGCCCGTTTTTCGACCATTCTGTCAGAACAACCCATTCATGCGGCTTCAGACGGGGGGCAACAAAGCTTATCCCCAAAGTTATCCACAGTTCATGTGGATGGACGGCTGAGCCATAATTGTTGCCAATAGATTCACGGGGGTATTTGCTTTGTTGTCCATCATACAAGCGGCAGGTTGGCCGATTTGGCCTTTGTTGGCGTGCTCCATCGTTGCCTTGGCGCTGATCATTGAACGCATGATGAGCTTGCGCCCCCACTTGGTGGCCCCTGACGGTTTGCTGACTCAAGCCCTTCAAGCCTCACACGACAACTTGCCTTCCGAAGATGCCATGACGCAGCTGCACGACCACTCGGTGTTGGGCCGCATCTTGGCTTCGGGCTTGCATGCCATGAAGGACGAACCACTCATCAGCGCGGAAGACCTGCGCTCGAGCATGGAATCGGCGGGCCGCCAAGCCGCCCACGAGTTAGAAAAACACTTGGTGGCCTTGGCCACCATCGCCTCAGCCGCGCCGCTGCTGGGTTTGTTGGGCACCGTCATCGGCATGATCGACATCTTTGGCTCACAAGCCCCAGGCACCAGCAACCCGGTGCAGTTGGCTCAAGGCATTTCGATGGCGCTGTACAACACCGCGTTTGGCTTGATCGTGGCCATTCCCGCCTTGATGTTCTGGCGCTACCTGCGCGCCCGTGTGGATGCCTACGTGTTGGGCTTTGAGCTGGATGCCGAGCGCTTTGTACGCCACCTGTTGCTCATGCGCGCACGCTTGAAATAACAGGCGCTGCAATACCATGGCCATGAAGTTTCATCGCGAAAAGAGCCCGGAGCCCGAGATCAACTTGATCCCGTTCATCGACATTTTGTTGGTGGTGGTGATCTTTTTGATGCTCTCCACGACCTACAGCAAGTTCACCGAGCTGCAGCTGAACTTACCCGTGGCCGATGCCGCAGCGTTGCCAGAACGCCCGCATGAGGTGGTTGTGTCGATCAGCAGCGAGGGCCAGTTCAGCGTGAACCGCAATTTGGTCAACACCCGCGACGTGCAGGGCCTGAGCCAAGCCTTGGCCCAAGCCACACAAAACATAGACAGCCCCATGATCATCATCAGCGCAGACGCGCAAGCCAGCCACCAATCGGTGATGCTGGTGATGGAAGCGGCTCGCCGCAATGGCCTGAACCAACTCACTTTCGCAGCCCAGTCCTCTGGCGGCAAAGCCGACTGACGCCCATGACCGGCATGCGCCAAGCATTGACGCAGGCTTGGCATGGCCAAGGCGGTTGGGGCCAAGCACTGGCCTTCGCCTTGTTGCCCGTGAGCTGGTTGTTTGCGGGCCTCGTGGCCATTCGTCGCACGCTGTACCAACACGGTTTTTACAAAACACAGACCTTGCCTGTGCCCGTCATCGTGGTGGGCAATGTGATGGTGGGTGGCGTGGGCAAAACACCCATCACCATGGCTTTGGTGAAACATTTGAGCGAACAAGGTTGGCGTGTGGGTGTGCTGTCACGCGGCTATGGTCGCCGCACGACGGGCATCCAAGCGGTGACACCGACAAGCCTTGCCCCCGACGTGGGCGACGAACCTTTGCTGATTGCCCGCAGCTGCCAGGTGCCGGTGTTTGTGGGCGCTAGCCGTGTGGACGCAGGACATGCGCTGCTGGCACAGCACCCCGATGTGCAAGTGCTGGTGTGTGACGACGGTTTGCAGCACTGGCAACTGGCACGTGACCTTGAGCTGTGCGTGTTTGACGAACGAGGCGTAGGCAACGGCCACTTGCTGCCCGCAGGCCCACTACGTGAAGCCTGGCCGCGCAAAGCGATGCCTCACGCCACATCGGGCAACGCAGTGCCTTGCTGGGTGCTGAAAACCTCTGGCGACGTTGGCCCATATGAGTTTGCCGTGCAGCGCCGCTTGGCCGATGTCGCCGTGCAAGCCGATGGCACACAGCGCCCACTCAGCAGCTGGGGCCACACGCGCGTGCAAGCCTTGGCAGGCATTGCCAAACCCGAGGTGTTTTTTGCCATGCTGCGCGACAAAGGCCTGACGCTGACCCGCTCGCAAGCCCTGCCCGACCATGCCGACTTGCAGCAACTGCACATCGACGCCTCACAAGGCGATGTGCTGTGTACCGAAAAAGATGCGGTCAAACTCTGGGCGCATCACCCACACGCTTGGGCCGTGCCCTTGCAAACCACCTTACCTGCTGCGCTGCTGAGCGCCATTGCCCGGCACCTCGCAGCCTCACCGCACGCAAAGTTATCATCACCCCATGGACACCAAACTGCTTGAACTCCTGGTCTGCCCTGTGACCAAAGGCCCCCTTGAATACAACCGCGACACGCAAGAGCTCATCTCTCGCAGCGCGCGTTTGGCTTACCCCGTTCGCGACGGCATTCCTGTGCTGCTAGAAAACGAAGCACGCCCACTGACCGACGCTGAACTGAAAGCCTAAATGTCGTTTTGCGTTCTCATTCCAGCGCGCATGGCCTCGTCGCGCTTGCCCGACAAGCCTTTGGCCGATATTGCCGGTGTCCCTATGGTGGTGCGCGTGGCGCAACGCGCCAAGCTCTCAGGTGCCTCACGCGTGGTGGTGGCAGCCGATGACGCCCGCATCGTGGCCGCTTGCCAAGCCCACGGCATTGACGCCGTGCTCACCCGCACCGACCACCCTTCTGGCAGCGACCGCTTGGCCGAAGCCTGCGATTTATTGAAGCTGCAAGACAGCGATGTGTTGGTGAACGTTCAGGGCGACGAACCCCTGATTGATCCCGCCTCCATTGACGCGGCCGCCCAGCTGCTGCAAACACGCAGTGACTGCAGCATGAGCACACTGGCCCACGCCATCGACAACGTGGAAGACTTTGCCAACCCTAACGTGGTGAAAGTGGTGCTCGATGCTCGCAACACCGCGCTGTATTTCAGCCGCGCCCCGATTGCCTGGTGGCGCGATGGATTTGCCCAAGGTATAACGGCCCTGCCCACCCCCGCGCCGCTGCGCCATGTGGGGTTGTACGGCTACCGCGTCGGCTTTTTACGCGAGTTCCCAAAGCTGGCCCAAGCCCCGATTGAAGTGACCGAATCACTCGAACAGCTGCGCGCCATGTGGCACGGCCACCGCATCGCCGTACACGTCACCGACCATTCGCCTGGACCCGGCGTAGACACGCCTGAGGACCTGGCGCGTGTCAGAGCCTTGCTAAGCGCCGCCGCGTAAGGCTTTCGAAGGGAAGCACGTGATATCCTCGCCTAAGTAATAAAACGTATAGATAAAAAAATAGGACCAAGCATGAGACTGATTTTGTTGGGCGCCCCCGGTGCCGGTAAAGGCACACAGGCCACCTTCATTTGCCAAAAATACGGCATTCCCCAAATCTCCACCGGCGACATGTTGCGCGCGGCTGTCAAAGCCGGCACGCCCCTGGGCATCGAAGCCAAAAAAGTGATGGATTCTGGCGGTTTGGTCAGCGATGACCTCATCATCAACTTGGTCAAAGAACGCATCGCCCAAGCCGATTGCGCCAACGGTTTCTTGTTTGACGGTTTCCCACGCACCATTCCTCAAGCCGATGCCATGAAGGCAGCTGGCGTGAAGCTGGACTTCGTGCTGGAAATCGACGTGCCCTTTGACGCCATCATCGAGCGCATGAGCGGCCGCCGTTCACACCCTGCCTCTGGCCGCACGTACCACGTCACATTCAACCCACCGAAAGTGGCTGGCAAAGACGACGAAACGGGCGAACCCTTGGTGCAACGCGAAGACGACAAAGAAGAAACCGTCAAGAAGCGTTTGGACGTGTACAGCGCCCAAACCCGCCCCCTGGTGGACTACTACTCTGGCTGGGCCAAGGCCGACGCCGCTGCAGCCCCCAAGTACCGCGCCATCAGCGGCACAGGCACTGTGGAAGAAATCAAAGAACGCGCGTTCCAAGCCCTCTCGGCCTAAACCGCTTCAAGCGCTGCGCTTGCAAACAAAAGCCGCTCTACTGAGCGGCTTTTTTGTTTTGCTCTGGCTACGCTACGCTTGCTGCGCCACAAGATGCATCAGCAAAGCCACACGGGCCTGCACAGCGGTCAAGCCCCCCGCATGTGGCAACACATCAGCTTCACGCAACTGCACACCGCCTTGTGCGCAGCGCGACGCACGCAGCACCTGTGCACCCTGCTTTTGCGCGTCCAGCAAAGCAGCCTCTAAGTCGTGGTGCAAGGTGCCATTGCCCGTGCCAGCCACCACCCAGCCCTGCGGCGCATCGTGCGCCATCAGGGTGCGCACCAGGCGGCCATCGGCGCCTGCATGGTTGAACACCAGCTCCACGCGTGGCCAGTGCTTGCAAGCCAACACCTGCACCACGCTAGGCACACGTAACGCGGCGGGGTGCGTCACGCCTGCTTGCGAGGTGAAGGGATTGCGCTGATGGCTATGGCTTTTTTGCACAGCGTTCCCTGCATGAATTTGGCCTCCGCACACCACTGACACACCTGATGCATCGGGCTGTTGCACCCAAGCCAAAGCGTCCTTGAGATTGCCAGGGCCATCGCTGTCAGGCGCATTGGCAGGCAGCATGGCGCAAGTCATGGCCACGGGTTTGGTGGGCTGCAACACAGTTTGTAAAAAGTAGGCTGTTTCTTCGAGTGTGTCCGTGCCGTGGGTGATGACCACGCCTTGCACATCGTCTTGTTCTAAGCAGTGCGACACGCGAGCCAGCAGGCTTTGCCACACCGCAAATGACATGTCTTTGCTGTCGATTTGGGCCACTTGCTCCGTCAGCAACTCGATGCCCTCATGTGCCACGCCTTGCAGCAAATCGTCCACGCCCACTTGGCCAGCTGTGTAGTTTTGAGGCTGGGTGGCATCAGCAGCCAGCCCCGCAATCGTGCCGCCTGTGGCTAAAACAACGATTTTTTTAGTTTTTTTTGCATTCATGTCTTGCCAAACTCAAAAAGCTGGTTAAAAATACAGTTACTGGATGCGCAAACAGTTGCATCCCTCAAGACACACATTGTGCAGGAGTCGAACCGATGATTGAAATGCCAAAATTGACCGCCCGTCAGCAACAGATTCTGGAACTTATCCAGTCTGCAATTGCCAACACCGGTTCGCCCCCCACACGCGCCGAAATTGCAGCAGAGCTCGGCTTCAAGTCAGCCAATGCCGCTGAAGAGCATTTGCAAGCCTTGGCCCGCAAAGGCGCGATTGAACTGGTGAGCGGCACCTCTCGTGGCATTCGCCTCAAAGGTGGCAACCAACGCAGCTACCAAGAAAGCACGTTCAGCGCTTCGCCCTCTGGCTTCTCGTTGCCCTTGGTGGGCCGTGTAGCCGCAGGCTCACCCATCTTGGCGCAAGAGCATGTGGACCAAACCTATTTTGTAGAAAGCAGCCTGTTCCAGCGCAAGCCCGATTACTTGCTGCGTGTACGCGGCATGTCCATGCGCGACGCCGGCATCATGGACGGCGACTTGCTGGCCGTGCAATCTACCCGCGATGCCAAAAACGGCCAAATCGTGGTGGCCCGTTTGGGCGAAGAAGTAACTGTCAAACGCTTTCGCAAAACCGCCAGCCACATTGAACTGCTCCCCGAAAACCCAGACTTCAAAACCATTCTGGTTGAACCCGGTGAGCCCTTTGAAATTGAAGGTTTGGCCGTTGGCCTGATCCGTAACACCATGATGATGTAAAGAAAGAACGACCATGAGCCTCGCACTTTTTGGCGCCTACCGCCTCCTCAATCCTCTGCAAAACGTGGTTCGCGGCTTCATGCCCGCACAAGCCTTGCAAAGCACCCCACGTCCCTTGCCACTGCGCGTCGCTCGCGTGATGGAAGCCCAACACAGCCGCAGCCAAGCGGGCCGCATGGTCATCTCGGGTCGCATGGCTGATGTGTGCGCCGAGCTTGATCGCTTGGCCGAACTCGAAAACCGCCACTGATATTTGAAATTGGGCTCACGCGCCAAGCGTGAAGCCCCGTGGCACAAGGCACAATTGGGGGATGAACATTGTCATCCTCGACGACTACCAAGATGTCGTGCGCAAGCTGGCTTGCGCGTCCAAATTAGAAGCCTACCCCGCCAAGGTTTACACCAACACCATCAAGGGTGTTGGCCAGTTATCCGTCCGACTCAAAGACGCCGAAGTGTTGGTGCTGATTCGCGAACGCACCCAGCTCACGCGCCAGTTGCTGGAGAAGTTGCCCAAGCTCAAGCTCATCTCCCAAACCGGAAAAATTGGCAGCCACATTGACATCGCTACCTGCACCGAGCGCGGCATTGCCGTGGCAGAGGGTTCTGGCTCACCCATTGCCCCTGCTGAGTTGACTTGGGCTTTGATAATGGCCGCCATGCGCCGCTTGCCCCAATACATCAGCAACCTCAAACACGGCGCTTGGCAGCAATCGGGCCTCAAAGCGGGTTCGATGCCCACCAACTTTGGCCTCGGCCAAGTCTTGCGCGGCAAGACTTTGGGTATTTGGGGCTACGGCAAGATTGGCCAAATTTTGGCTGGTTACGGCAAAGCATTCGGCATGCGCGTCTTGATGTGGGGCAGCGAGGCCTCACGCGAACGCGCAGCCAAAGACGGCCTGAACGTGGCCGACTCACGAGAAGCCTTCTTCGAAGAGTGCGATGTCCTCACCTTGAACCTGCGCTTGGTTGACGAAACCCGCGGCATCGTCAAGTTGGCCGACCTCAACCGCATGAAACCCACCGCTTTGCTGGTCAACACCTCGCGTGCCGAGCTGATTGAGCCAGACGCACTCATCACAGGTCTCAATCGCGGTCGCCCTGGCATGGCCGCCATCGACGTGTTTGAAAGCGAACCCATCATGCAAGGCCACGCCCTGCTGCGCTTAGAAAACTGCATCTGCACGCCACACATCGGCTATGTGGAGCAAGACAGCTACGAGCTGTATTTCGGCACGGCCTTTGACAACGTGGTGAACTTCATCAAAGGCACGCCCACCAACATCGTCAATCCGGGCGCACTGCAAGTACGCCGCTGATGTTTTAGCTGGGGTTGCTGGCGGCGCGCTCAGCCATCAAGGCCATGCACGCCTTGCGGTCTGCATTGACGTGTTGCACTGAGGCACGTTCAGCCATTTGCTGGTTGTAGGCTTTGACGGGCAGATGCGCCAACACATCTTCTCCGTACACCGCTTTGGACGCCATAGACACCAAAGGCAAATTCACAATCGCGGAGCAATCGGCGAGTGTGAACGTGTCCCCTGCGACATAGGGCGAGAACTTCAGCAGTTTGCTCAAGCCTTCCACGCCTCTGGCGAGTTGCTTTCGCACACGCGTTTGCGTGGCTTCGCTCACCGTTCCGCCAAAAAACGCTTGTGGGTACAGCTCGCGCGCCACCAGCTCCACATGCAGCTCTAGGTAGGTGATGATTTCACGCACCTTGGCGGCTTCAAAAGGGTCAGCGGGCATCAGGGGGTGATGCGGATACGCTTGCTCGATGTACTCCGCGCACACCGCAGACTCGCTGATGCAACCGTGCGGGGTCTCTAAAAATGGCACTTTCCCCATCGGTGAACGCAACAGAGTTGATGGCTCTAAAGGTTTGAGCCACACCAACTCTTCCTCAAATGGCACGGCTTTTTCAAGCAGCTGAATTTTGAGTTTGTTGTAGTAGTTGCTGACAGCAAAGCCGCAAAGTTTGAGGGTCATGAAGGCGCTCCAAATGGACAAAGGTTCGTTTCATTCTGACATAGCGCGTTTCACACAGCCACAACTCAAAAAAGTAGAACGGCTCAGCCATAATCTTTGCCATGAGTTCTATCTACAAAACCATTGGCATCGTGGGAGGCGCCACAGAGGCGCTGCAAATCGCATCGGAAGGCGTGGCAGATTTCGCCACCATCGACCGCATCTTGCGCGACCATGCCGGATTCAAACTTGGCCCTTTCCAGCTCTTGGACCTCACTGGTCTGGACGTGGCGCACGAGGCCATGACTTCGATTTACCAAACGTATTGGGCTGAGCCTCGCTACCGTCCCAGCGCTATCAGTGCGCAACGCTTGGCCGCGGGAGCGTTAGGGCACAAGACGGGCAAAGACTTTTACGACTACGTCGATGGGGTGGCACACATGCCGCCCGAGCAAGCTGTGCCGACCGTGGCAGAAATGCCCCCCGTCTGGGTATCGACCCGCGCTATGCGCCGCCCCGAATTGCTGCAACTGCTCAAAGACTTGGGCGCAAAAATTGAAACAGGCGCATCGCCTTCGGCACAAGCGCTGTCGATCGTGGCACCTCTGGGTTTTGATGTCACCACCGTGGCCATCGTCGAACGCTTGGACCCCGCCCGTACCGTGGGCATTGACATGCTGATTGACGACAAGCTCACACAACGCCGTGTGCTGGCCACCAGCCCCGCCACACGCGCCGACATGCGCGACGCTGCACATGCGCTGTTTGCACGCGACGGCAAAGCGGTGAGCGTGATTCGCGACAGCGGCGGCTTTGTGACACAACGCGTGGTGGCGAACATCATCAACATCGCGTGTGACATGTGCCAGCAAGGCATTTGCACACCGCAAGAACTAGAAGCCACAGGCGGAGACGACTTGGGCCACGCCATGGGCCCGCTGGCCATGGGCGACAAATACGGCCCCACTGAAATTTTGGAAGTGCTGTTCAACGTTCAAACCGTTTACGGTGACACGCGCTACCGCCCTAGCCCATGGCTGCGTCGCCGCGGTGCATTGGGCTTGAGCTTGATGCACGTCGAGAGCTAAGCACGTCACCACCAACGCACTCAGGAGACCCGCACAAACCGCGGGTCTCCTGAGTGACAAATTCTTACTTTCAGGTCACACACAAGACAGTCTATGGACGATCCTATTCTTAACATCGAAGAACGCGAGGCGATCAACGCAGGACGTTGGTTCTCATCTCTTTCACCTTCACTCAGACACGACATTCTTCGATGCGCTTACGTCAAACGATGCAAAGACAGCGACTTGATCGCAGCACGCGGCGACCCAGCCGAAGAATGGATGGCCTGCGCGCGTGGCGCGGTGCGCGTGAGCTCGACCTCGTTGTCGGGCAAGCAGATCACCTTCACGTATGTGGAGCCTGGCATATGGTTTGGCGACGTGGCGATCCTGGACGGCGACCGTCGCACGCACGATGTGTACGCCCACGGCGAGACCACCATTCTCTGCGTGGCCAAAGCAGACTTTCAAAAAATTCTCAGCCAGCATGTGGAGTTCTACGAAGCCATGCTGCGCTTGCAAGCACGCCGCATTCGCCAACTGTTTGGTTTGGTGGAAGACCTCAACACCCTGCCCTTGCGCTCGCGCTTGGCCAAACAACTGCTGCACTTGGCACGCAGCTACGGTGTGCAGAGTCTGACCAACGCGCAAGAGATTCGCATTGGTTTGCACTTGGCGCAAGAAGAATTGGCGCAACTCTTGGGTGCCTCACGCCAACGTGTGAACCAAGAACTCAAAGCCATGGAACGCGAGGAAGCCATTCGCATCGAGCCGGGCGGCTTGGTAATTCGCAACCGCGACACATTGCTACACATCAGCGAAGCCGACCACTGACAGGAGCCCACGCATGAGCCGGGACGACACACACACCTCCCAGCCCATGCCAACGGCGCACAGCATTGACACGGCCGCGCTCACAGCGTGGCTGAGCGCCAATCTGCCAGGCTTTGAAGGCCCCATCTCGCTAGAGATGTTCAAGGGCGGGCAATCCAACCCCACTTACCAACTCATCACGCCAACCAAGAGCTACGTGATGCGCACCAAGCCTGGTCCCGTGGCCAAGCTGCTGCCTTCGGCCCATGCGATTGAACGCGAGTTCAAAGTGATGCAAGGCCTGCACGGCACCGATGTACCCGTGCCACAAATGCATGTGCTGTGCGAAGACGAGTCCATCATCGGTCGTGCCTTTTATGTGATGGCGTTTGTGCAAGGACGTGTGCTGTGGGACCAAACCTTACCGAGCATGAGCAACGTCGAACGCGGTGCCATTTATGACGAGATGAACCGCGTCATCGCCGCCCTGCACACTGTCAAGTTTGCTGAGCGTGGGCTTGAGAACTATGGCCGTCCCGGCAATTACTTTGAGCGCCAGATTGGCCGCTGGAGCAAGCAATACCTTGCCTCCGTCACGCGCCCCATTCCTGAAATGGACCAACTCATGGCATGGCTGCCCGCCAACATGCCTGCCAGTGCCAAGGACGAAAGCAAAGTCAGCATCGTGCACGGCGACTACCGCCTGGATAACTTGATGTTCCATCCCACCGAGCCACGTGTGTTGGCGGTGCTCGATTGGGAGTTGTCCACCCTGGGCCATCCGCTGGCTGACTTCAGCTACTTGTGCATGGGCTGGCATATTCCACCGGGCACCTTCAGAGGCATTGGCGGCGTGGACATTTCAGCACTCGGCATTCCCAACGAAACCGATTACATCCACCGCTACTGCGACCGCACAGGCTTAGCCACACCGGCAGACCTGAAAGCCGATTGGAACTTTTACCTCGCCTACAACATGTTCCGCATTGCGGCCATCTTGCAAGGCATCGCCAAGCGCGTGGAAGCTGGAACAGCGTCTAGCGACCAAGCCAAAGCCAACGGCGCAGCTGCGCGCCCCATGGCCGAGCTGGCATGGAAATTTGCACAACAAGCCTAAAAGAACAACAGCGTCAAGGAATACACCCCATGAACTTCGATTACAGCGACAAAGTCAAAGGCCTACAAACCCGCCTGCTCGCCTTCATGGACGAGCACATTTACCCCAACGAACAGCGCTTCTTCGAAGAAATTGCCGCCAACCGTGCCAAGGGCAACGCGTGGGTACCAACCCAGTTGGTCGAAGAACTCAAGCCCAAGGCACGCGCTGCAGGTTTGTGGAATTTGTTCATTCCTCACAGCCCACGCGTGCCCGATGGTTTGAGCAATTTGGAATACGCACCGCTGTGCGAAATCATGGGTCGCGTGTCCTTCGCAGCCGAAGTGTTCAACTCCTCGGCCCCCGACACCGGCAACATGGAAACCTTTGAACGCTACGCCAGCGAAGCCCTGAAGGTGCAATGGCTTGAGCCTTTGCTACGCGGTGACATTCGCTCAGCCTTTTTGATGACCGAGCCAGCTGTGGCTTCGTCAGATGCCACCAACATCCAATGCAGCATCGTTCGCGAAGGCAACGACTACGTCATCAACGGCACCAAGTGGTGGAGTTCTGGCGCGGGTGACCCGCGCTGTGCGGTGTACATCGTGATGGGCAAGACCGACACCACGGCACCCAAGCACGCGCAACAAAGCATGGTGGTGGTGCCTGCCAACACACCTGGCGTGAAAGTGGTGCGTCCCTTGAGCGTGTTTGGCTACGACGACGCGCCGCATGGCCACATGGAGGTCACCCTCACCAATGTACGCGTGCCTGTTGAAAACCTGCTGCTCGGCGAAGGCCGTGGCTTTGAGATTGCCCAAGGCCGCTTAGGCCCAGGTCGTATTCACCACTGCATGCGTTCGATTGGCGCGGCGGAGCGTGCTCTAGAACTGATGTGCCAACGCCTCAACAGCCGCGTGGCATTTGGCAAGCCTTTGTCAGCGCAAGGCGTTTGGCATGAGCGTATCGCCGAGTCGCGCATCAAGATTGAACAAGCCCGATTGCTCACCCTCAAAGCCGCTTACATGATGGACACCGTGGGCAACAAAGAAGCGCGCGCAGAAATTGCCATGATCAAGGTGATTGCGCCCAATATGGCCAGTCAAGTGATTGATTGGGCGATTCAGGCGCACGGTGCAGCGGGCATCTCGGACGATTTTCCACTCGCCTACGCTTACTGCACGCAGCGCTGGTTGCGCTTGGCCGATGGCCCCGATGAAGTGCATCGCCAATCCATCGCTAAACTCGAACTCGCGCGGCACATGGCCGCATCACCTCATGAAGTTGAAATGCCCGTGACACGCGGCTGCTAAGGAACACCAATGATCGACGTTTACTCATGGGCCACGCCCAACGGACACAAAGTACATATCATGCTCGAAGAGTGTGGCTTGCGATTAGGCCGCGATTGGGTGGCTCATCCTGTGAACATCGGTCAAGGCGAACAATTCACGCCTGAGTTTTTGAAGATCAGCCCTAACAACAAAATCCCGGCACTCGTCGATCCACATGGACCAGACGGCAAACCCATCAGCCTGTTTGAATCGGGCGCCATTTTGTTGTACCTCGCCTCCAAGACGGGCAAGCTCTTACCCAAGAGCGACCGAGCCAAATTTGAAGTGCTGCAATGGCTGATGTTTCAAATGGGTGGCGTGGGCCCCATGCTGGGACAAGCGCACCACTTTCGCATCTATGCACCCGAGAAGATTGACTACGCCTACAACCGCTACACCAACGAAGCCAAACGCTTGTATGGCGTGATGGACAAGCGTTTGCAGCACAGTAAATTTATCGGCGGCAACAGCTACAGCATTGCCGACATTGCCATCTTCCCCTGGCTACGCAGCTGGCAAAACCAAGGCATTGATTGGGCCGACTACCCTCACCTCAAAGCTTGGTTTGATTTGATTGCGGCACGCCCTGCGGTACAGCGCGGCGTGCAGGTGCTGGCGGATTTGCGCAAACCTTTGCAAGATGACAAGGCCAAAGAAGTTTTGTTTGGATCAACGCAATTTGCGAAACGCTAAAAACTCAGCGCGTTAAGGCAGTTTGATTTTCAAAATTTGATTTTGATTTACCGCGCTTGTGCAAGTGCCATTGCTGACATAAAGATATTTATCGTAAATCGCAACTCCCGATGGGCCGCAAAAGCCAACACCTGTCGTTTGCCAAACACCGACAGACGAACTTACAAAAACTTCTTTGGTGCCATCGCTAATTTTGACTCGACTGATATAGCCATTGTTGCCATTTGAATCACCTGCATTAGCGATGTAAGCGTAGTCACCATCAATTGCCATGCCATTTGGAAAATCAAATGTACCCCATGGAAGCACTGTGAATCCGTGATTGGCGGCACTTGTGTTAGCAGGATTGAAGCTAAGTATGGAAGCGGCGGGGCCCGAAAGCGACACATAAACCAACCCATTATTTGCAACTAATGCAGAAGGTAGACCAGTTGGGACAGGAACAGAAACAGGACTACCTTGACTGTTGTTCTGATAAATCAAGACAGCACCTGCGACGTTAGCAACATACCAATCCTGAGCAGTTGTAAAAGCAATGCCGTATAAATTAGCACCCGTACTTGGTATTGGAATCGGCTGGCCATTTAAAAATACACCTTGATTACCAGAGCTCCCCCCCGTGTAATAAACATCGTTAGAGCCGGGCTTGACAGCAACCCCAAACGGATTCGTCACCGCATAGTTTGAAGTCACGCTACCGGAAGCAGTGTTGAATGTCACAACAGAAGCACTATCAACCACCGTAAGTAATCCAGCCCCCGAAAAAGTCATCAACTTAGGAGAAGTTAATGGATGGCTCGTCGTGCTAAAGCTAGTGATAGTTTTTTCATAGATCACGAGTGCGGGATTTGTACCGCTACTGCCCCCGCCGCCGCCACAAGCCAGCATCGAGGTAGAAAAAAACAAAAATAAGAGTAAAAGTTTGAGTTTCATTACAACGTTGAAATCGACACCGTTTCACTTTACTTGATAGATCTACAAGTGCCAACAACAAACTGATAAAGTTACCCCCGTTACAACCGATTCATAAGACGTCATGTTTAAGAAGTTTTTCCTGTTGACCTGCCTGCTCCTGTCTGTTTGGACGGGCGTGCTTGCGCAAGACAAACCGACTGCATCACGCGCCCTGTTGGCTCGCCCCCCCCAATCGGGCGCTGAGCCTATGCTTTTATTAGGGCCTAAAAATCGTCCTTACACAGAAATCTTGGTTCACACCACCAAGCTCGACTACTTTGATTGCAACGGCATCGTGGCACCTTGGTTTCGGGAGCTGGTTGTGGCGGAGATGAACTACTTTGCCGAATTGGTGGATTTGCCATTCGTCAAAGGTGACGCTTGTGTGGTGAGTATTGGCACCGACAAAAGCCTGACGCCAGGACGCATCAACATTCACCTTTACGTGAACCAGCAGCGCTTGACTGCTTGCGTGCGCAACGAACAATGCCCGGTGTTTCGCAGCATCAGCCTGATTCCTAAAGACAAAGTGCTTTATCGCTCTTACTTCTTGTCAGACATGTCACGCAAGCTCATCTCTCAGCAATGCGTCACAGACAAAGGTAAGCTGTTCACAGATACCACTTGCTACACCGTTCCCTAAGGCTTTTTTGCCTGTGGGGCTAAAGCCTCCCCTTGAACAGTCGATCTTCTAGGGATATGCGTTTTTCTTCCTCCCCCCTCATCGCTGTAGCACTTGTTCTGACGAGCCTCATTGGCTCGCCAGCTTGGGCGAACGACCCGCCTAAAAAGCCTGCAGCCAAGGAAGAACCGCCAAAGCCTAAATTCGAATACGTTGAAGAAGAAGGCGAAAAAGGTCGCAGTGGCTACGTGTACAAGCGCGTAGCCAAGCCAAAGTTTGAAGAACCTCAAGAAGTGCCAAAGGCCGAACCTAAAGAGCCTCACAAACCAGAACCCAAAGACGACCACGGGAAGAAGGACGACCACGGTAAAAAAGATGACCACGGCAAGCCCGACGATCATGGCAAAAAAGATGACGGCCATGGCGCTCCTCCGAAGAAAGAGGAGAAAAAGGACGACGGCCACGGCGCTCCCCCTAAAAAAGAAGAAAAGAAAAAAGATGATGGCCACGGCGCGCCTAAAAAGGACGATGGTCACGGTGGTGGTCATGGCAAAGGGGACAAAAAACCAGTGGTCGCGCCAGTCAGTGCGGTTTACGACCCGGCCATCATCAAACTAGACGGCAATAACCGTCCACACACCCCAGTCATATTCACCAATAAGTTTGCGGACTACTTTGTGTGTCACAAAACCATCAAAACCAAATTTAAAGAAACAGTTTTGGCTGAAATGAACACCTTTGCAGACCGCATGGGCTTGCCACATGCGCAAGACATGCCCTGCATGATCAAGATTGCCAAGGCCAACACCAAGTTTCCTGGCGCTGTCTACATTGAGTTCTATACAGATGTCAAAGCGGAAAAAGAATGCATCAAGATGGGCGAATGTGCTTCTACACGCCTCATGATGCTTTTTCCAAAAGATAAAACAGGCTTACATAGCAAAGAGCTTTATCGCTCGTATGTGCTGACGGACGAGAAAAAGTTTCGCCGAGCCAACTTCTGCGTCAGCCCTGATGGTCAGTTTTTGGGTGAAAAGCACTGTTATATCGCCCTACACCCAGATTGGCTGTTCAACTAAGCCGCTCGTTTCAAAAGGTGGCCTGTCCGACAGGAATCGAACCTGTGACCCACAACTTAGAAGGTTGTTGCTCTATCCAACTGAGCTACGGACAGAAATGAAAAAAGGCCTCGAAATTTCGAGGCCTTTTTTACTTTTATGGTCGGGGCGATAGGATTCGAACCTACGACCCTCTGGTCCCAAACCAGATGCGCTACCAGGCTGCGCTACGCCCCGATTCAATTATTGTAACTCGCAAATGACCTCTTTTCAGTCGCGATCGAAATGAAAATCTAGTGGCGATGTTGATTCACAATTGAGACGTGAAAATTGATTTTGATGGCATACAAGCATTTGTGGTGACGGCAGAACTCGGCGGCTTCAACAAAGCTGCCGACCAGCTACACATCACGCAAACCGCACTCACTCGCCGGGTGCAAAAACTCGAGGCTTATTTGGGCTTAAAGCTGCTCGACCGCACCACGCGTCGCGTCGAGATGACCGCTGTTGGCCGTGACTTTTTGCCCCAAGCCCGCGCCATCGTGAATGAAATGACCTCTGCAGTGGGCCGTCTCAAAGACATGTCACAGCATGCGAAAGGCAACTTCACCCTCGCCTGCGTGCCCAGCATGGCCGCACACATGCTGCCTGAGCTGATTCGTCAATATGCCGATGAGTGCCCGGGTAACCGCATTCGTCTCTTGGATGCGGCCTCTTACGAAGTGCGTGAGGCGGTGCTCAACCACCAAGCCGAAATTGGCATTGCGGTGAATGGCGAAGTTCACTCCGACCTCATTGAAACGCCTTTGTTTGACGACCCCTTGGTCTTCATCTGCCGAGACACCCACCCCCTCCAAGGGAAAGACTCGGTCACATGGGCAGACATGCGCGAAGCCGATTTGATTGTGGTGAGCAACTTCATGGCCACCCGTGTGTTCATGGATTACCAATTGGCCAAACACGGCATTCGCCTCAACGGCAATTACGAGGTGCAACACCACGCCACCGCCATCAACTTGGTTGCCGCAGGGGTGGGCTGTGCCATCTTGCCGTCCTCTACCTTGAGAGAGGGGGATCGACTGCACGTGCGCAAGATCACGCTTACTGGGCCCGTGGTCAAGCGCAAGGTGGCTTTGCTGCGCCACAAAAACACAAGCCTGTCACCCGCCGCGCAAGCCTTCTTTGAGTTGATTCAAAAAGAGCATCTGAAGCCCAAAGCGACCAAAGCCCAATTGGTGCGAAAAACGAAATAATCAAACCCTATATTGCACTTATCAGCATAACCATTTGCCTCGACACTCTCGGGCATGACAATTCAAGCAAGTGCAAAACAACCTGATGTGCTGGTGATCGGTGGCGGCAACGCCGCACTCTGTGCCGCGCTGATGGCCGCTGAGGCCGGCGCCTCTGTCTTGATGCTCGAATCAGCACCACGCGAATGGCGCGGCGGTAATTCAGGCCACACGCGTAACCTGCGCTGCATGCACGACGCACCACAAGACGTGCTGATCGAAGCCTACCCAGAAGAAGAGTATTGGCAAGACCTGCTCAAGGTCACAGGCGGCATCACCAACGAAAAGCTCGCCCGTTTGGTCATTCGTGCCTCATCCACCTGCCGCGATTGGATGCGCAAGCATGGCGTCCACTTTCAGCCCCCGCTCTCAGGTGCCTTGCATGTGGCACGCACCAACGCGTTTTTCATGGGCGGCGGCAAAGCCTTGGTAAACGCCTATTACCGCAGCGCCGAAAAGCTCGGTGTACAAATTCGCTACAACGCGCCCGTGGATAAGCTCGACATTCAAGATGGCCGCTTCGTCGCTGCATACATCGGTCAAGAGCGCATCACGGCCAAAACCTGCGTGTTGGCAGCGGGTGGCTTCGAGTCCAATCGCGAATGGCTGCGCGAAGCATGGGGACAAAATGAGCGCGGCGAATGGCCTGCCGACAACTTCCTCATCCGCGGCACGCAATTCAACCAAGGCGTGTTGCTCAAACACATGTTGGCCCATGGCGCGGACCGCATTGGCGACCCCACCCAAGCCCACATGGTGGCGATTGACGCACGCGCACCGCTCTATGACGGTGGCATTTGCACCCGCATTGACTGCGTATCGCTTGGCGTGGTGGTCAACCGCGACGGTCAACGCTTCTATGACGAAGGCGAAGACTTCTGGCCCAAGCGCTACGCCATTTGGGGTCGCTTGGTGGCGCAACAGCCTGGGCAAATTGGCTATTCCATCATCGATGCCAAAGCGATTGGTCGCTTCATGCCCCCCGTCTTCCCCGGCGTGCAAGCCAGCAGCTTGCCAGAGCTGGCGCAAAAACTCGGCTTGCCTGTGGACACTTTCATGCAAACCCTCAACGACTACAACCATGCGTGCCGCATCGGCACGTTTGACCACACCAGCTTGGACGACTGCCACACCGAAGGCGTGAGTCCTGCCAAAACGCATTGGGCTCGCCCCATCGACACCGGTCCGTTCTATGGCTACGCCTTGCGCCCCGGCATCACCTTCACCTACCTTGGTCTCAAAACCGATGAAACAGCCGCGGTGCGCTTTAACGATGTACCCAGCGACAACCTGTTTGTGGCGGGCGAAATGATGTCCGGTAACGTGTTGGGCAAGGGCTACACCGCTGGCGTGGGTATGTCGATTGGCACAGCGTTTGGTCGCATTGCGGGCACACAAGCCGCCAACGCTGCGCTGATGGCCAAGGAGGTGACACATGCAAACGCTTGATGCCCTCACCCGCGGCGCACGTGCTTTGGCCAATGGCGAAGTTGTACTGTCAGCGCCTGAAACCGAAGTGGCGCGACAGCTGCAAATTTGCAATGCCTGCCGCTACTGCGAAGGCTTTTGCGCCATGTTCCCCGGGATGACGCGCCGCTTGGAATTTGGCAAAGCCGACATCCATTACCTCGCCAACCTCTGCCACAACTGCGGCGCCTGTTTGCATGCCTGCCAATACGCGCCGCCGCACGAGTTTGCGGTCAATGTGCCGCAAGCCATGGCGCAGGTGCGCGGTCAAACGTATGCCGACTACGCATGGCCTCCGGCCTTGGGCGCGCTCTACAAGCGCAATGGCCTCACTTTGTCACTGGCTTTGGCCGCTGGCTTGTCGCTGTTTTTGCTGCTCGCCCTGCAAATGAATGGCACCTTGTGGGCCAGCAAGCTGCCGGGCAACTTCTACGACGTGTTTCCGCACAATTTGTTGGTCGGCTTGTTCGCGCCTGTATTCTTGTTTGCTGCATTGGCATTGAGCTTAGGCGTGCGACGTTTTTGGCGTGACATCACCCCCGCCACCAGCGGTGCTGCAGTGACCCCACCTGCAGCCAGTGAAGCCACGCAAGACGTGTTGCGACTGAAGTACCTAGATGGCGGACACGGCGAAGGCTGTCACAACGAAGACGACGCGTTCACGCTGTCGCGCCGTCGCGCACACCACCTGACTTTTTATGGCTTCATGCTGTGTTTTGCGGCGACCAGTTTGGCCACTGTGTATCACTATGCCTTTGGCTGGGTCGCGCCTTATGACCTGCCCAGCTTGCCCAAACTACTGGGCGCGATCGGTGGCGTGAGTTTGTTGTTAGGCACGGCAGGCCTGTTCAAGCTCCATCTGCAACGTCATCCCATGCACGGCGATGCGGCGCAAAAACCGATGGACTTGGGCTTCATAGCGCTGCTATTTTTCACCAGCCTGAGCGGCCTGGCCTTGTGGTTGGGCCGCGGTAGCGCCGCCTTACCTGCGCTGTTGGCCATTCATTTGGGTGTGGTGATGGCCTTGTTTGCCACCCTGCCCTACGGCAAGTTTGCGCACGGTATTTTTAGAACAGCGGCCTTGCTACGCTTTGCCGTAGAGAAACGACAACCCAACCCCATCGGTGTGGGTAGCGAATAACTTGAAGGAGACACACATGAACACACGCACTTTCATCAACACCTGCGCCTTGCTGGCGCTGGGCTTCTCAGCCCTCACGTCACAGGCGCAAGAGTTCCCACCCAAGAAAACCATCACCATGGTGGTCGGCTTTGCAGCCGGCGGTGCAGCGGATACAGCGGCGCGCATCATCGCCAGAAAATTGGGAGAAAACATCGGTGCGTCGGTGGTCATTGACAACCGGGGTGGTGCAGGCGGCAACATCGCTCACCAATTTGCGGCCAATGGCCCGACCGACGGCAGCACGATTTTGTTTGGTTCGGTAGGTCCGCTCACCATCGCACCGCACATGATGAAGCTGCCCTACGACCCCGTCAAAGACCTCTCGCCCATCACCATGGGCGTCAACTTTCCTAACGTGTTGGTGGTGCACGCAGGCACAGGCATCAAAACCTTCGCTGAGTACATTGCCTACGCCAAAAAGAATCCCAAAAAGCTCGACTACGCCTCCACAGGTCCTGGCTCTGCCTCGCACCTTGCCGGTGAGTTGCTAGACGATATGGCTGGCATTGAGACGGTGCACGTTCCCTACAAAGGTGGCGCACCTGCGTTGCAAGATTTGTTGGGCGGGCGCGTGGCCGCCTACTTCTCGACGTACTCCACATCGCAGGCCTATATTGACAACGGCAAACTGATTCCCTTGGCCAGCACGGGCGCACAACGCCTCAAGTCTTTGCCAAAAATTCCCACGGTGGCCGAGTCGGGCTACCCCGGCTTCAGTGCCACCAACTGGTATGCCTTTGTGGCCTCATCCAAAGTGCCCGCAGCCACCTTGGACCGATGGAACACCGAACTTGTGAAGGTTTTGAAGTCACCTGATGTGGTCGACCAACTCAACAGCCACGGACTGACACCTCAACCAGGTACACGCGATGAACTGGCCAAGTACATCGCCAAAGAATCCGCCACGTGGGGTCGTGTGATTCGGGAACGCAAAATCACTGGCGAATAAAAAATAAATCAACGGAGACAAACCATGACATTGACACACCACATCACCCGCCGCCTGCTACTGGTTGGCCTTGGCTTATTCCTTGCCGCGTCCAACGTTGCGCAAGCCGCAGAGATTCGCGTCATCACATCCGGCGCGTTCACCGAAGCCTACAAACAACTCGTGCCTGAGTTTGAAAAACAAACCGGCCACAAAGTCATCAGCTCGTTTGGTGCATCCGTGGGCAATGCCCCCGACTCCATTCCCACCCGCTTCTCGCGCGGTGAAAAGTTTGACTTGATTATTTTGTCGGACGGCGGCTTAGAGGCGATGATAAAAAAAGGCAACGTCATCCAAGGCAGTCGCGTGGATTTGGTGCGTTCGCAAATCGGCGCTGCCGTTCGCAAAGGCACACCCAAGCCAGACATCAGCACGGTTGAGGCTTTGAAACAAACCTTGCTCAATGCCAAGTCCATTGCTTACTCGGCCAGTGCCAGTGGCACCTATTTGTCCACTGAGTTGTTTCCCAAACTCGGCGTGGCAGAGCAACTCAAAGACACCGCCAAGAAAATCATGAGCGAACGCGTGGGCGCTGTCGTGGCACGTGGCGATGCCGAGCTGGGCTTTCAGCAAGTGAGCGAGTTGATTTATTTCAAAGAGCTCGATTTCATTGGCACCTTGCCCGAGTCTGTGCAGCAAACCATCTTTTTCTCAGCAGGCTTGGTAGAAGGTTCCACCGAGCAAGACACAGCCAAGCAACTGATTAAATTTTTCCAATCCCCCGAAGTCGCAGAGACGATTCGTCAAACCGGTGTAGACCCCGTCGCCGCCCGATAATGGCGGGATGACTGCTGCACATCACCCCTCCTCCTCTGCCGCGCCCCTCAAAGGGGTGCGCGTTCTCACCCTCGCTTTGAACCTACCAGGCCCAGCCGCTGTGATGCGGCTGCAGGCCATGGGCGCCAAGTGCACTAAGCTTGAACCGCTCGCGCCTAAAGGCATGAGCACCGCAGACCCCATGGGTATCTACAAGCCTGCCGCCTACGAGGTGATGCACCAAGGCTTGAAGGTGTTGCAAGCCGATTTGAAGTCTGAACGTGGCCAAGCCGCGCTGCACAAACAACTGGCACAAACCGATGTGCTCATCACCTCCTTCCGCCCTTCGGCCTTGGTCAAGCTGGGCTTGGCTTGGAAAGAGTTGCACAAACGCTATCCCGCCTTGTGCGTGGTGAGTATCGTGGGAGCACCAGGCGAACGCGCCGAAGAAGCGGGACACGACTTGACCTACCAAGCCGACAGCGGCTTGGTCAATGGTCTTGAAATGCCGGCCAGCTTGTATGCCGACATGGGCGGCTCTTTGTTTGCCACCGAAGCGGTGCTGCAAGCACTGCTGTTGCGCCAACGCCCTGGCCGTACGCAAGGCAAAGGTGTATTTCACGAAGTTGCGTTGTGCGATGCCTCTGCTTACCTCGCCTTGCCACGGGCATGGGGCCTCACGGTCCCCAGCGGCGATGTGGGCGGCGCGCATGCGGGCTACAAGGTCTACCCCTGCAAGAACGGGCGCGTGGCTTTGGCGGCGTTAGAGCCCCACTTTGCCGTACGTTTGTGCGAAGCTGCCGGCTTACCCAAACAAGCGGCAACACAGATGCACAAACGCAGCACGCATGAGGCGATTGCCAAATTCTTAGCCTTGCAAACACGCGCACAGCTCGACAAGCTGGCGAGCAGCAAAGACATTCCGCTGCACACGCTGCCGCGTTAACTCTGCTCGAAAAAGCCGTTCGCATGAACGGCGGCTTTGGATTAATTCAAGTGACGCAACGGGTGCGCTGATGCAGGCCAAGGGCTGTCGAAAAACGGCTGCACCATCTCTGGCGTGACGTCGGCAATGCGTGCGGGTTGCCACTTCGGCGCGTGGTCCTTGTCCACCGCCAAAGCGCGAATCCCCTCCACCGTTTCGCTGCTCACACCTCGGCGTGACAGATGGTCCGTCTGAAAACAATGACGTACCAAATCGCGCTCCATGCGCAGGTCTTCAGCCAGTGTCATGTGGCGTCCACGTCGAATTTGCTCTAGCGTGACGCATAGCATCAACGGTGATTGATGGTTCAAGGCCTTCAAGGTTTGCACCGACCATTCATCGCTGCCTTGCAAGGCTTGCGCCATCGCCGCAACGCTAGCCAGCCCAAACACCGCATCAATCGGGGCACTGTGCCATGCAAGTGTCGCAGCCAATGCTTGCACCGTATTCGCTTGGCTTTGTTCGCGCAACCAAGCCACAACCGCTTCACCACTGGCCCAGTCTTGCTGACGCAAACCATCCCACAGCGCAGGCAAGGTGGAGGAATCTACACACACATCAGCCAAGCCCACGTGCAGCGATTCACCACCGCGCAGCACATGACCCGTCAACGCCAAATACTCGCCCATGTGACCAGGGCAACGGCTTAAGAAATAACCACCGCTCACATCGGGGAACAAACCAATGTGCGTCTCAGGCATGGCCATCTTGGTGCGCTCAGTCACCACGCGCAGCGCAGCGCCTTGGCTGATGCCCATGCCACCACCCATGACGATGCCATCCATCAAAGCGATGTAGGGCTTGGGGTAGTTTTGAATCAAATGGTTGAGGCTGTATTCCTCGGTGAAGAAGTCTTCCAACGTCACATCACCGCTCAGCGCGGCTTGGTGAAAGTAACGAATGTCACCGCCTGCACAGAACGCACCGAAGGGGCCTTCTTTGTTGCTGCCACGCACCACCACCGCCCTCACCTGCGCATCGTCTTGCCACTGCTGCAACACGTGGTTGAGCTCGCGCACCATGGCCAGCGAGAGCGCATTCAAGGCCTTGGGGCGGTTAAGCGTGATAAAGCCTAAGTGGCCGACGCGTTCAGCGTGAACATCGGTGGTGTAAGTGGACATGGTGGTTCCTTCTTCAAATACTTGGCGTGTATTTTCTTCAATTCAAAGCGTCGCTTGATAAGCCGCATGCACGCACGCGACACATAAAAATCGAGGCAAAAAAAAACCGAGGCAAAAACCTCGGCTTTTCGTGCAACCCAGTGGATTACTTGTTGCGCTTGCGCTCGTGCTCTTTCAAGAAGCGCTTACGCAGACGCACGCTCTTGGGCGTGATTTCGACCAACTCGTCGTCTTCGATGAATTCCACACCGTATTCGAGTGTGAGGTCGATTGGAGGCGTGATCTTGATCGCGTCTTCTTTGCCAGACACGCGGAAGTTGGTCAGCTGCTTGGTACGTGTAGCGTTCACCACCAAGTCGTTGTCACGGCTGTGGATACCCACAATCATGCCTTCGTAAACAGGGTCGTTCGCCTTGACGAACATACGGCCACGGTCATCCAACTTGCCCAAGGCGTAGGTGAAAATTTCACCGTCGTCCATGGAGATCAACACACCGTTCTTACGGCCGCCGATGTCACCTTTGTGTGGCTCGTAGCTGTCGAAGATGTTGGAGATCAAACCTGAGCCACGGGTCAAGTTCAAGAATTCATTGGTGAAACCAATCAAACCACGAGCAGGAATGCGGTATTCCAAACGCACGCGGCCGCGGCCATCGGGTTCCATGTTCACGAGTTCGCCTTTGCGCTCGCCCAAAGCTTGCATCACGCCGCCTTGATGGGTTTCTTCGATGTCAGCCGTCACCAATTCGATAGGCTCATGGCGCACACCGTCGATGTCGCGGAACACCACGCGTGGCTTAGACACAGCCAATTCGTAGCCTTCACGGCGCATGTTTTCCAACAAAATGGTCAAGTGCAATTCACCGCGACCGGCGACGTCAAACACGCCTTCTTCGTCGGTTTCTTTCACACGCAAAGCCACGTTGTGTTGCAGTTCTTTTTGCAAACGGTCCCACAGCTGACGGCTGGTCACATACTTGCCTTCACGACCGGCCAAGGGGCTGGTGTTCACGCAGAAGTTCATGGTCAATGTTGGCTCGTCAATCTTGAGCATCGGCAACGGTGCTGGATTGGTTGGGTCTGTCACGGTCACGCCGATGTTCAGGTCGGCAATACCGTTGATCAACACGATGTCGCCAGGGCCAGCTTCGGTGGCTTGCACGCGGTCCAAGCCTTGGAACTTCAACACTTGGTTGACGCGGCCTTTGATGGCGGTGCCATCTGGGCCTTCCATCACGAGCACGTCCATCATGGGCTTGACAGTACCTTGGCTGATACGGCCCACGCCGATACGACCCACGAAGGTCGAGAAGTCGAGCGCAGAAATTTGCAATTGCAACGGTGCAGCAGGGTCACCTTGTTGCGGTGGCACGTGCTTCAACACGGTGTTGAACAAGGCCGACATGTCTGGGCCCCACTGCTCGCCAGGTGCGCCTTCTTCGAGAGACGTCCAGCCGTTGATACCCGAGGCATACACCACAGGGAAGTCGAGTTGTTCGTCGGTCGCGCCGAGTTTGTCGAACAAGTCAAAAGCGGCGTTCACCACTTTGTCTGGATTCGCACCGGGCTTGTCCACTTTGTTCACCACGACGATGGGCTTCAAGCCCAAAGCCAAAGCCTTCTTGGTCACGAAACGTGTTTGAGGCATAGGGCCTTCTTGCGCATCGATCAACAAGACCACGCCGTCCACCATGGACAACGCACGTTCCACTTCGCCACCGAAGTCCGCGTGACCAGGGGTGTCAACGATGTTGATGTGTGTACCTTCCCAGCTCACCGCACAGTTCTTGGCAAGAATCGTGATGCCACGCTCGCGTTCGATGGCGTTGTTGTCCATCACGGTGTCGACCACTTTTTCGTGATCGGCGAAGGTGCCAGATTGACGCAGCAATTGGTCAACCATGGTGGTTTTACCGTGGTCAACGTGGGCGATGATGGCGATGTTGCGAATTTGCTTACTCATGCTTCTCTCTTCCTTTATGCCTGCTGGGCCAGCAGGGGCTGGTTGACAGGCGATCTTTCCAAAATTTGTTGAATTTCAAGGGGACTCAACAATCGTCCCGGAATCAGTTCCCCCGCTTTGACATGGGCACTGCCCAGCAAAGCGTGTGGGTTTTCTCCAAACACACTCACGCGGTCCTGGTCTGCCCAAGCACCGCGACGACGCACGCCGCTCAAGAAGCGACCTGCATTCTCAGCATCCAACGTGACAGCCGTGTGATCAGCTAACAAGCACTGCACAGGCATCAAACGCGCTTCGCGTTGGGGCTCGTCCATGGCGGTCAGGTCTTCCAAGGTCACGCAATCCGCCTCGTCAAAAGGCCCCGTCGCCACGCGGCGCAAAGCGCTCAAATGGCCACCACAACCCAAGGCTTCAGCAATGTCTTCGCCCAAGGTGCGGATGTAGGTGCCTTTGCTACACGTCACGCGCAAACGTAAAAATGGCGCATCGCCATTGAGCTGCATCTCAAGCAGCTCTAAATCGTGAATCACCACATGGCGAGGCTCGCGCTCCACAGTCTCACCTGCACGCGCATATTCATATAAGGCTTTGCCGTCTTTTTTCAAGGCGCTGTACATGGGCGGCACTTGCGTGATCGGGCCCATGAAACGGTCCAGCACTTCCACCACTTGCCCCACGGTGCAAGTGACGGGGCGCTGAGCAATGACCTCACCTTCGGCATCCGCGGTGCTGGTTTTGATCCCTAAGCGCACCGTGGTTTCGTAGGTTTTGTCAGCATCCAAATGAAGCTGACTGAATTTGGTGGCCGCGCCAAAACACAAAGGCAACACGCCAGTCGCCAAGGGGTCTAAGGTACCCGTGTGGCCTGCTTTTTCAGCACGCAACAACCACTTGGCTTTTTGCAGGGCATCGTTGCTAGACAAACCGATGGGCTTATCCAGCAGCAACACGCCATGCACAGGGCGTCGTTGCACCCGTACGCGCGGCATACGTGTGCTGGGAGCTTGGGTGCTCCCTGATGACTGCCCAACGGCGCTCATGTCAGTCGTCCTTCGCTTTGGAGGCGACGGCCTTGGCAATCAAGGCGTTCATGTCTGACGCACGCTCTGGCGTGCGGTCGTACACAAAGTGCAAGGTGGGCACGGTGTGGATGTGCAAGCGCTTGAACAAGCCATTGCGCAGGAAACCTGCGGCTTGGTTCAAGCCCTCCCCTGTTTTCGCAGGGTCGCCATTCAACACGCTGAAATGCACTTTGGCATGGGCGTAATCGGGCGTGACTTCCACGCCTTGCAGCGTGACCATGCCCACGCGTGGGTCTTTCAACTCACGCGCGATCAACTCGGCCAGATCGCGTTGGATCTGGTCGGCCACTTGGTAGCTGCGGTTGGGGGTGCTGCTCGGTTTACGTGCCATGCTTCATTGCATTGACGCTTTACAGCGTACGTGCGACCTCTTTGATTTCGAAGAATTCCAACACGTCGCCTTCGACGATGTCGTTGTAGTTCTTGATGGTCAAACCGCACTCGAAGTTCTCTTTGACTTCTTTGGCGTCGTCTTTGAAACGCTTCAAGCTGTCGAGTTCGCCGGTGAAGATCACCACGTTGTTGCGCAACAAACGCAACTTCGCGTTGCGACGTACGAAACCAGAGGTGACCATACAACCCGCGATCGCACCAATCTTGCTGACGCGCAGCACTTGGCGAATCTCGGCTGTACCGATGACTTCTTCTTTCTTGTCAGGTGTGAGCATGCCGGACATGGCGGCTTTGAGTTCGTCCACAGCGTCATAAATGATGTTGTAGTAACGAATGTCCACGCCATTGTTCTCGGCCAACTTGCGCGCACCGGCGTCAGCACGGGTGTTGAAACCAATGATGACGGCCTTAGACGCGATTGACAAGTTCACATCGCTCTCGCTGATGCCGCCCACTGCGGCGTACACCAACTGAACTTTGACTTCGGCGGTCGAGAGCTTGAGCAACGAGGCTGCCAAAGCTTCTTGCGAACCTTGCACGTCGGCTTTGACGATGATGGGCAAGAGCTTGACTTCGCCAGACGTCATGTCGGAGAACATGTTCTCCAGCTTCGACGCTTGTTGCTTGGCCAGCTTGGTGTTGCGCACCTTGCCTGCACGGTAAGTGGCGATTTCGCGGGCACGACGCTCGTCGGTCATGACCATGAATTCGTCGCCGGCTTGCGGCACTTCGGTGAGACCTTGAATCTCGACAGGAATCGATGGGCCAGCCGATTTGATCGGCTTGCCGTTCTCGTCCAACATGGCGCGCACGCGGCCATAGGTTTGACCGCCCAAGACCACATCGCCCACATTGAGCGTACCGGACTGAACCAGCACCGTAGCCACAGGACCGCGACCTTTGTCCAGACGCGCTTCGATCACCAAGCCTTTGGCCATGGCGTCGACAGGCGCTTTGAGTTCCAGCACTTCAGCTTGCAAGAGCACTTGCTCCAGCAATTCGTCGATGCCGGCACCGGTTTTGGCGGAGACTTCACAGAACGGTGAATCACCACCGAACTCTTCAGGCACCACTTCTTCAGCCACCAGTTCGCCTTTGACGCGTTCTGGGTTCGCACCGGGTTTGTCAATCTTGTTGACCGCCACCACGATTGGCACACCAGCAGCCTTCGCGTGCTTGATGGCTTCTTTGGTTTGTGGCATCACGCCGTCGTCCGCCGCCACCACCAAAATGACGATGTCGGTGGCTTTTGCACCGCGTGCACGCATGGCCGTGAAGGCCTCGTGACCGGGCGTGTCCAAGAAGGAGATCATGCCGCGTGGTGTTTCCACGTGGTAAGCGCCAATGTGTTGGGTAATGCCGCCGGCTTCGCCCGACGCGACTTTGGCGCGACGGATGTAGTCCAGCAACGATGTTTTACCGTGGTCCACGTGGCCCATGACCGTCACCACAGGGGCGCGTGTCAAGGACTCGGCTTGATGGCCGGACGCTTCTTCTTCGGTAAAGGCTTCTGGATCATCCAACGCAGCAACCACCGCTTTATGACCCAACTCTTCCACCAAAATCATGGCGGTGTCTTGGTCCAAAGGCTGGTTGATGGTGGCCATTTGACCCAACTTCATCAACTGTTTGATAACTTCAGAGGCCTTGATGGCCATCTTGTGGGCCAACTCACCCACGGTGATGGTCTCTGGCACGTGCACTTCGAGCACGCGTGCTTCGACGGGTGCTTGTGGTGCGCGGTCATCGTCACGGTCGCGGTCACGGCGGCCTTTGGGGCCTCCACGCCAGCTGTTGCGGCCCACACCACCACTCGCGTCACCGCGTGTTTTGATGGCTTTCTTTTTGGCTTGTTCGTCGGCCCAGCTGGAAGACAGCTTGGCGCTCTTGACTTCTTTGTTGCCAGGTGCGGCTGCGGCGCCAGGGGCTGCAGGTGCGCCTGGACGGGCACCCGGTGTGCCTGCTGGCTTGTGCAGCGTACCTTTGATGGCTTTGGGGTCTGGCGTTGGCTCAGGCTTCTTGGCCACCATGGTCTTTTGTGGCGTGCTCATCATCAAGCGAATCGCTTCGGCTTCAGCCAAAGCTTTGCGACGACGAGAATCCAAATCAGCAGCGCGAGCCGTGTCTTCATCGGCACGGGCTTTAGAAGCCGCAGCGGCTTCGACACGCGCAGCTTCAGCGGCTTGCGCTTTGACATCCACCACGGGTTCAACTGGCTCAGCTTTGGCTTCAGGCGCAGCAGACATAGACGCAGTCACAGCGGCAGCTTCGGCTTGTGCCTTGGCTTTAGCGGCTTCTTGTTTGGCCTGCTCTTTGGCTTCTTGCTCTTCGCGCAGGCGGCGTTTTTCGGCCAGCTCTTCTTCTTGGCGACGGATCAGCTCAGCTTGGCGGCGTGCTTCTTCTTCACGTCGGGCCAACTCGGCATGGTCAATCGCAGGCACAACAGGCTCTTGCACTGCAACAGGTGCGGGTGCGGCTTGGACTTCTGTCGCCTCGTCTTCATCGCGCTTGACGAAGGTGCGTTTTTTACGCACTTCCACTTGGATGGTGCGGGCTTTGCCTGTGGCGTCAGCTTGTTTGATCTCGGTGGTCGATTTCTTGACCAAGGTGATTTTCTTGCGCTCAGGCGATGTCGTGCCATGGCTGGCTTGCAAATGGCTCAAGAGCTTTTGTTTGTCGCCTTCGGTCAGCGCATCGCTGGCCGAAGATTTGGCAACACCGGCTGCCTTGAGCTGGTCAAGCAGGGTGTCGGTTGGTTTTTTGAGTTCGCTGGCAAACTCGGCTACGGTCGTACTGGACATATGTGATCTTCCTCGCCATGACCATTACTCTTGACCCGTGAACCAATGTTCACGTGCCTTCAAGATCAGGGCTTTGGCCTCTTCTTCGCTTTGGCCGGTAATGGCTGTGAGCTCGTCTACGGCCAAATCGGCCAAATCGTCACGGGTGTGTACGCCGCTCTCAGCCAACTGGGGCAAGAACTCCGCATTCAATCCTTCGAGGTCGCGCAAATCTTGCGAAACTTCTTCGACGCTCTCTTCGCGTGCAATTTCTAGGGTGAGCAGCGCATCCTTGGCACGTGTGCGCAACTCGTTGACGGTGTCTTCGTCAAAACTTTCGATTTCCAACATCTCTTGCAATGGCACATAAGCCACTTCTTCGAGGCTGGTGAAACCTTCTTCAATCAAGATGTCAGCGACTTCTTGGTCCACGTCCAACTTGGCCATGAACAATTCACGGATGCTGAACGTTTCGTCAGCTTGCTTCTGAGCAGACTCAGCGGCATCCATGATGTTGATTTTCCAACCAGTCAACTCAGCAGCCAAACGCACGTTTTGGCCGCCACGACCGATGGCGATGGCGAGGTTTTCTTCGTCCACCACCACATCCATGGCGTGACGCTCTTCGTCCACCACGATGGAGCTGACGTTGGCAGGAGCCAAAGCGCCAATCACAAACTGGGCTGGGTCTTCGCTCCACAACACGATGTCCACGCGCTCGCCGGCGAGCTCGGTGGTCACCGCGTTCACGCGGGTGCCACGCACGCCCACGCAAGTACCGATGGGATCCACACGTTTGTCGTGAGAGATGACGGCGATCTTGGCGCGTGAACCCGCGTCACGGGCGCATGATTTGATCTCCAACATGCCTTGTTCGATTTCTGGCACTTCGTGGCGGAACAACTCCACCATGAACTCAGGCGCCGAACGCGACAAGATGATGGGCGCACCGCGCAAAGTCAAGTCCACTTCCATGATCATGGCGCGCACGCGGTCACCACTGCGGAAGTTTTCTTTAGGAATCATTTCGCTGCGACGCAGACGGCCTTCCACGCGACCGGATTCGACAATGAGGTCACCCTTGTCCATGCGCTTGACCGTGCCGACAAAAATCTTGTCGCCGCGCGACATGAAGTCGTTCAACAGCATTTCACGCTCAGCGTCACGAATCTTTTGCAAGATCACTTGCTTGGCAGCCATCGCACCGATGCGCCCGATGGGCAAGGACTCGACGCCCTCTTCGATGTATTCGCCTTCTTCGACGTCAGCCACGCGCTCGCGGGCGTCCATCAGCATTTCTTCGGCTTCTGGGTTTTGCAAACCGGCTTCGTCAGGCACCACCAACCAACGGCGGAAAGTTTCGTACTCGCCTGTGTCACGGTCCATCGCCACGCGAATGTCCACATCACCTTCGTACAGCTTTTTCGTGGCTTGGGCCAACGCCAACTCGACGGCGCCAAACACCACATCGCGTTCGACGTTTTTCTCGCGCGAGATTGCCTCGACCAACATCAACATTTCGCGGTTCATGATCGGTTACTCCTTCTCTTACCTATGTTCAACGGGGCTTTTTGCCCTTGAAATCCACAATCGGAGCTAGACGTGCTTCTCGCAGCTCGTCCAGCGTGAAACCCAGTGCGTGAACTGGCATTTCGGCTAATCTTTTGGGGCTAACTTTTTGACCAGGCTTGGCCTTGACTTCATCACGCCAAGTGATTTGCCAGCCTGCACCATCGTCGGTGCGCTCTAAAGTGCCACGGAATTTCTTACGGGTTGCCGCCACTTGGCCTGCCGCAGCAGCGCCAATGGGGGCCTTGAGGGTGAGATCCACCTCTTCACCCACAAAGCGCTCGAAGTCGGTTTGGTGGCGCAAAGGGCGATCAATACCGGGGGAGGACACCTCAAGGCGGGCGTATTCGGCGCCATCGACTTCCAGCGCAAATTGCAGCTGGCGCGTGACGCGCTCGCAATCTTCCACATTGATGGGCTGCACAGGCGTGTCAGCCGTCCAAGGCATGTCGATGGTGATGCGCAAGAGTCCCCCGGCGGAGCGTTCAATCTCTACCAGGTCGTAACCTAAGCCGGTCACTGTTTGTTCTACGGTTTGCTGCAAACTCACGTCGACGAATAGCCTTCAAAATCAAGTGTTCAAAAAACAAACGACCAAAAAAAACGAGCGGTAATTACCCGCCCGTTTGGTCGTGAAGCGCACATTGTAGCGCCTAAATGCTTGATTATCAAAGGATAAAAGGTATTTTTAGGCCTCGGCCCCTACCAAAATCTTCGTATACGGGGCTTGTGGGTTATTCAAGATTTGGTCAAACGTGCCCGCCTCCACCACCTTCCCGGCTTGCATCACCATCACGTGGTGCGCCATGGCGCGAATCACCGACACATCATGGGTGATGAGCAAGTAGCTCAAACCCCGCTGCCGCTGGAGCTTTTGCAACAGTTGCAAGACCTGCAACTGGGTCGTGGCATCCAAAGCGCTGGTCGGCTCATCTAGCACCAACACCTGCGGCTCGATCACCAAAGCACGAGCAATCGCCAAGCGCTGACGTTGGCCACCTGAAAATTCGTGGGGGTAGCGCTGCAACAGGCCTGGAAATTCGGTTTCGGTTAAACCGACAGCCGCCAAAGTTACCAAAATGCGGCGCAAACGGCCTAACGCGTCCAACTCGGGGGCGTGCAGAGTCAAGCCCTCAGACACCAGCTCTTGCACGTTCATGCGGGGTGACAAGGACGAAAACGGGTCTTGGAACACCACCTGCACTTTGCGGCGCAACGGCAAGTCTTGCTCGGACTTGCCTTGCCAAGCCGCACCGTCGATGGTGAGCGTGCCCTTGGAAGGCATCAATCCAAGTGCCGCCAAAGCCAAGGTGGTTTTGCCGGAGCCCGACTCGCCAATCACGCCCAAGGTTTGCCCGGCACGCAAGTCAAAACTGGCGGCCTGAACCGCGACAAAGTGATCGCCTTTGAACCAGCCTTTCCAGCCTGAGCGCCGAATGGGGTAGCTCACCCGTAAGCCCTTGGCTTGCATGACGATGGGCGCGTTGGCAATGGCGTCCACCACGTCTCGGGGGGGCTGACTGTTGATCAAGCGTTGTGTGTAGGGGTGTTCTGGATAAGTCAGCACCGCATCAACAGCGCCCGACTCCACCACCACGCCCTTTTCCATCACCAACACTTGGTCCGCAAAACGGCGCACGGTGTTGAGGTCATGCGTGATGAGCAACACGGCCATGCCAAAACGTTTTTGCAAATCGTTGAGCAAATCCAAAATTTGCGCACGCAGCGACACATCCAAAGCGGTGGTCGGCTCGTCGGCCACCAACAAGCGTGGACGGCAAGCCAAGGCCATCGCAATCATCACGCGTTGGCGTTGGCCACCCGAGAGCTGATGCGGGTAGGCGCTGGCACGGCGCACTGGCTCGGGGATGCCTGTGAGGTTGAGCAACTCCACGGCTTCGTGCCACGCTTCTTCGCGTGTCATGCCGCGTTTGAGTTCCAGCACCTCAGCAATTTGGTCGCCCACCATCATCAAGGGGTTCAAGGCCGTCATGGGCTCTTGGAACACGAAGGCAATGTCTTGGCCGCGAATGTGGACCAACTGACGTTCGCTGAGCTTGACCAAGTCATGCGTGTGCGGTGCATCGGTGGCTTCGGGGTGCAGGGTGTCGGCATCTTGCGCAGTCCACAGCACACGGCCAGACACGCGCGCACCTTCAAGCAGCTTCACAAAACTGAGTGCAGTCACACTTTTGCCGGAGCCCGATTCGCCCACCAAGGCCAGCTTTTCACCCAGGTCTAAGTTGAAGCTGATGCCTTTGACGACATCTTCATTTTGAAAACCAATGCGCAAATCGCGCACCTGAAGCAAAGGCAATCTCATGGGCGTGCCTTTCTGGGGTCCAGCGCATCGCGCAGCGCGTCACCCATGAAGGTCAGCAGCATCAAGGTGACGACCAACACCGCAAAGGTGGACAAAGAAATCCACCACGCATCGATGTTGTTTTTGCCCTGTGCCAACAGCTCACCCAAGCTGGGCGTCCCCGGTGGCACACCCAACCCTAAGAAGTCTAACGACGTGAGCGACAAGATGGCCGCGCTCATGCGAAACGGCAAGAAGGTAACCACGGGCGTCAAGCTGTTGGGCAGCACATGACGCCACATGATTTGTGCATCTGACAAACCCAAGGCACGCGCAGCGCGCACATAGTCGAGCTGACGGTTACGCAAGAACTCGGCACGCACGTAGTCAGACAAGCCCATCCAACCAAACAAGCCCAACAAAATCAGCAACAAGGTGATGCTTGGGTCAAACACCGCCGAGAAGATGATGAGCAAATACAACTCGGGCATGGCGCTCCACACCTCGATGAAACGCTGCATGGCCAAGTCAGTCTTGCCGCCAAAGAAACCTTGCAAGGCACCGGTCAAGATGCCAATGACGGTGCCACACAAGGTCAGCGCCAAAGCAAACAACACCGAGATGCGAAAGCCGTACAACAAACGAGCCAGCACATCGCGACCGCGGTCGTCTGTGCCAAACCAGTTGTCCGCTGAAGGTGGCGCGGGATTGGGCGTGGCAGCAAAGTAGTTCAAGGTGCTGTGGTGGTAAGGAACGAGCGGGTACAAGGCCCAGTTGCTGGGCTTGTCGAACTGAGCTTGAATAAACGGATCGAGGTAGTCGGTGGGCGTTTCAAAGTCGCCACCGAAGGTCGTCTCTGGCTGGTTGTGCACGATTGGCATGTAGAAACTGCCGTTGTAGCGTGCCAGCAAAGGCTTGTCGTTGCACAACACTTCGGCTAACAAACTCAAGCCAAAGAAAAACACAAACAACACCAAGCTGTAAAAACCAAGGCGGTTATGCCTGAACCTCAGCCAAGCGCGTTGGGTGGGCGACAAAGATGCTTCAGTCGAATTTGACACGAGGATCCACCCATACATAACAAAGGTCGCTGATGAGTTTGGTGACCAAACCAATCAACGTGAACAAATACAAAGTCCCCAACACCACGGGATAGTCTCGGCGCATCACACTCTCGTAACTCAACAATCCCAAGCCATCGAGCGAAAACAAGGTTTCAATCAACAGCGACCCTGTGAAGAACGCCCCAATGAAGGCGGCAGGAAAACCTGTGACCAAGGGAATGAGCGCATTGCGAAACACATGGTTCCAAATGACGCGACGTTCTGACAACCCTTTGGCGCGCGCAGTGAGCACGTATTGCTTGCGAATTTCTTCGAGCATGGCGTTTTTGGTGAGTAAGGTGGTCACTGCAAATGCACCCAGCACACTGGACGTGACGGGCAGCACGATGTGCCACAAGTAGTCGGTGATGCGCGCCCCCCACGTGAGTTGCTCCCAATTGGCCGAGGTCAAGCCACGCAGCGGGAACCACTGCAGCTGGCCGCCAAACACCACCAGCAAAGCCACGCCCAACACAAAGCCGGGAATGGCAAAACCCACCAGCACTAAAAGACTGGTCACCAAATCAAACGTCGAGCCTGCACGCACGGCCTTGGCCACCCCCAAGGGCACCGAGATGAGGTAACTCAAGAGAAACGTCCACAGCCCGAGGCTGATGGAAACAGGCATTTTTTCTTTTACCAACTCCCACACAGTTTTGGGATAAAAAAAGCTTTTGCCCAAATCAAACACGGCGAACTGTTGAAGCATTTGCCAAAAGCGTTCGGTGGGTGGTTTGTCAAAGCCGTATTGCTGGCGAATTTCTTCAATGCGTGCGGCGTCCACGCCTTGGCGACCACGGTAGCCAGCCCCAGCAACGGCAGCGCCCTCGCCCCCACTGTCGCGACCTTGCAGCTGCGACACCATTTGCTCAACGGGGCCACCTGGCACAAATTGAATGACCACAAAGGTCATGAGCAACACACCCAGCAGGGTGGGAATCATCAACAGCAAACGTCTGAGGATGTACGAACTCATGGCGCACGCTCCGCTCTTTTGGTCGCAGCCAAGGTGGCGCGGTTATCGATGGTGGCCCACCATGTCGATGAGGCCCATGTTTCGGGTTGGTAGTAGCGAGGCATAACCGCCGGCAACTCAAAGCGGCCGTTGCGCCATGCCACACGGTGCACACCGCCATACCAATGCGGCACGCTGTAGTGGCCGTGGCGCAGCACGCGGTCCAGTGCGCGCACTGCGGTGATGAGCTGAGGCCTAGTTTTGGCGGATGTCACGTTTTCCAACAAAGCATCGACCGCCGGGTCTTGGATGCCAATGAAGTTACCTGAGCCTTCGGTGGTGGCCGCCTTGGAGCCAAAGCGCTCCATCAATTCAGTGCCTGGCGACTCGCTGCCCACAATGCGGTTGCTGATGATTTCAAAGTCAAACACATCCAAGCGTTTTTGCAGAATGGCGAAGTCGATGACTTTGTAATTCACCTGAAAACCCAGCTTCTCTAGGTTCTTGGTGTACGGCGTGATGACGCGGCCCATGGCGCCTGAGTTGTCTAGAAACTCCACCGTGAATGGTTCGCCTTGCGGGTTGCGCAACGCCCCATCGCGGTAAGTCCAACCCGCCTCGGCCAACAAGGCCTTGGCGCGACGCAAATGGTCACGCAAGGTTTCGCCTGATTTGGGGTCTAGCGAGGTGCGCGGTGGCTGAGGCACGGCGTCTTTGAACACCCCCGGTGCGAGCTTGTCACGCAAAGGCGTGAGCAAAGCCAGCTCTGCGGCATCTGGCATGCCCGTGGCTTCAAAATCACTGGCCACAAAGTAGCCACGCACGCGCTGGTAAGCCCCGTAAAACAGCTGGCGGTTCATCCACTCAAAGTCCATGGCCAGGCCAATGGCCTCACGCACACGCGCGTCTTTGAACTTGGGCAACCGGGTGTTGAACATGAAGCCCTGAAAGTCGCCCGCATTGCCGTGCTTGAACTCGCTTTTCATCAGTTGACGCGTCGCGAACTGTTTGCCCGTGTAGCCCCTCGCCCACTCGCGCGCGATGAAGGACTGCACCAAATCGAACTCACCGGCCTTGAAGCCTTCAAGCTGCGCCGTGTTGTCTTTGTACAAACGGTAGGTGATGCGGTCAAAGTTAAACAAGCCTTTGCGCACATTCAAGTCACGTGCCCAATAGTTGTTGTCGCGCTCGTAGCTCACATCGCGGCCAAACACCACGCGACCCATTTTGTAGGGGCCGCTGCCAATCGGTGTGTCTGTGACGATTTTGTCCAAGGGCTTGGGATAACCGTTCTCGCTGCCCCACTGGCGGCTGAACACGGGCATGCCGCCCACGATCAAGGTCAGCTCGGGGTTCACGCGCTTGAAGTCAAAACGCACAGTGCGCGGGTCGACCACCGTCACACCGGCTACCTCGGCATACAGGGTGCGGAATTGCGGGGCCGCCTGCTTGCTGATGAGTTGCTCAAACGAGTACTTCACATCCTCGGCCATCACCGCATCGCCGTTGTGAAACCGCGCTTGCGGGCGCAGCTTGAAGGTGACCGAGCGGCGGTCTGATGCCACGCTCACATCTTCAGCCAACAAGCCATAGGCTGTGGTGGGCTCATCCATGGTGCCCGTCAACAAGGACTCGAACACCAAGCCCGTCAAGCCAGGCGCCGCATTGCCTTTGAGGGTGAAGGGGTTGTATTTGTCGAAACTCGACAAACGCGAAGGCGGCACCAACACCAGCTCGCCGCCTTTGGGCGCCAGTGGGTTGGCATAGTCAAAGTTTTTGAAGTTGGCGGGGTATTTGATGTCCCCAAATTGCGCGTAAGCATGGCCTGCCCAAGACGGGCCAGAGCACAAAAACGCCAACAAAATGAGGAAGCTACGCATGCGACAATTCTGCAAGATTTTTTTGGAGAGATTTCATGAGTACAAAAACGGGTTTCCTGTCTGGCAAAAAGCTTCTCATCACGGGCGTGTTGTCCAACCGCTCTATCGCTTATGGCATCGCCAAAGCTTGCCACGACCAAGGTGCCGAGTTGGCCTTTAGCTACGTGGGTGAGCGCTTCAAGGACCGTATCACAGAGTTTGCCGCCGACTTCAACTCCAAGCTGATTTTTGACTGCGATGTGAGCAGCGACGAGCAAATCACACAAATGTTCAAAGACCTGTCGGCCCACTGGCCCACCTTTGACGGTTTTGTGCACAGCATTGGCTACGCCCCACGCGAAGCCATTGCTGGCGACTTCCTGGACGGCTTGTCACGCGAAGGCTTTGCCATCGCACACGACATCAGCGCTTACAGCTTCCCAGCAATGGCCAAAGCCGCTTTGCCCTACCTCAACGACAAATCAGCCGTGTTGACCCTGTCGTACTTGGGCGCCATCCGCACCGTGCCGAACTACAACACCATGGGCTTGGCCAAAGCCTCGCTCGAAGCGTCTGTGCGCTACTTGGCCGAATCCTTAGGCGCCAAAGGCCGCAATCTGCGCGCCAACGGCATCAGCGCTGGCCCCATCAAAACCTTGGCTGCCAGCGGCATCAAAGGCTTTGGCAAAATTTTGAGCGTGGTGGCTGAAGCCTCACCCATCCGCCGCAACGTGACCATCGAAGACGTGGGCAACGTGGCTGCGTTCTTGATGAGCGATTTGGCCGCAGGCGTGACTGCCGAAATTACCTATGTAGACGGCGGATTTAGCCAAGTTGTAGGTGGCATTGCCGAGCCTGCAGCCGAGTAAGCTGGCGCTCCTGGCCACGCGGGTGGCCATTTTTGGGTGCGATCAGCCCCAAGGAGACGACCATGCAACGCCGCGACTTGCTTTCTCACCTCTCCTTGGGCTGCCTTAGCAGCTTCGCACCTTTACCCGCACTTGCCACACAGCCGCCCGCGCTGTGGCTGGCTAACCCGTACCAAGGCCATGAAAAACTCACCGACTACTGGGTGAGCGAAAAATTCGATGGCATCCGCGGCTACTGGGATGGCCACCAACTCTTGAGTCGAAGCGGCAAAGCACTCAACCCACCCACCTGGTTTGTGCAAGGCTGGCCTGCTCATGCGTTTGAAGGTGAGCTTTGGGCTGGACCTGGCCAATTTGAGCAAGCCGCATCTGTCATTCAGCAAAAACAAGCTTCTGACAACGCGTGGCGCGCCATGCGCTTCATGGTGTTTGACGTATTCACACCATCCATAACTTTCACCGAACGTGTGGGGCGTTACCAAGGACTGGTCAAGCACATTGACAAACCGTGGGTGCAAGCAGTGACACAAAGCCAAGTGCACACACACGGAGCTTTGAAAACTTTGCTTCACACAACCGTGCAAGCAGGCGGCGAAGGTTTGGTATTGCACCGTGGCAGCAGCCTGTACCAAAGCGGCCGCAACGCAGACGTGCTGAAGGTCAAACCACAAGAGGATGCCGAGGCCAAAGTGGTCGCCCATGAAGTGGGCCAAGGCAAACACGCCCAACGCACCGGGGCGCTGTGGGTGGAAACACCGCAAGGTCTACGTTTCAAACTGGGCACAGGCTTGAGTGACACCCAAAGAAAAGACCCACCAGCCGTGGGCCAGTGGGTCACTTATCGCTACCGCGGTTTGACAGACAAAGGCGTGCCGCGTTTTGCCAGCTTTGTGCGCATCAGGCCAGCGATTGAACGCTGATGACCTGATGAAACACCTTAGGCTTTGACGCAGTCTGCGTAATAGCGCTTCACGCCGTCTTCGCCCACCTCTTCCACCAAGCCGTGGATGTCGGTCTCAAAACCCGGGCATTGCAAGTTGAATTCGCGAGCGAACTTGAGGTAGTCCACGATTTTCTTGTTGAACACTTCACCAGGAATGAGCAACGGAATACCGGGTGGGTATGGCGTGACCAAGCTGGTGGTGATGCGGCCCAACAAATCGTCCACAGGCACACGCTCGGTGTTGCGGTGGGCGATTTGGGCATAGGCATCGCTGGGCTTCATGGCCGGCGTCAAGTCACTCAGATACATCTCGGTGGTCAAACGTGCGATGTCGTACTTGGCGTACAGCGTGTGGATGTGCTGGCACAAGTCGCGCAAGCCCATGCGCTCGTAAGCGCGGTGCTTTTGACAGAACTCGGGCAGGATGCGCCACATGGGTTGGTTGCGGTCGTAATCGTCTTTGAACTGCTGCAAAGCGGTCAACAACGAGTTCCAACGCCCCTTGGTGATGCCGATGGTGAACATGATGAAGAAGCTGTACAAGCCGGTCTTCTCCACGATCACGCCGTGCTCGGCCAAGAACTTGGTGACGATGCTGGCAGGAATACCGTTCTTGTCGAACTTGCCGTTCAAATCCAAACCAGGCGTGACGATGGTGGCCTTGATGGGGTCCAACATGTTGAAGCCATCGGCTAAGTTACCAAAGCCGTGCCACTTGGATGACTTGCCCTTGCCTTTGATGATCCAGCTGTCAGCGCGGCCAATGCCGTCTTCGACCAACTCGTCGGGACCCCAAACCTTGAACCACCAGTCTTTGCCGTACTCGTCGTCCACCTTGCGCATGGCGCGACGGAAATCGAGGGCTTCGGCAATGCTTTCCTCGACCAAGGCAGTACCACCGGGTGGCTCCATCATGGCAGCGGCCACGTCACAGCTGGCGATGATGCTGTACTGCGGGCTGGTGCTGGTGTGCATCAAATACGCTTCGTTGAACAGGTGACGGTCCAACTTGGTTTTTTGCGAGTCTTGCACCAACACGTGGCTGGCTTGGCTGATACCGGCCAACAGCTTGTGAATCGATTGCGTGGCGTACACCACCGAGTGCATGGGGCGCTCGCGCTTTTTACCCATGGCGTGGTAGGTGCCGTAGAAAGGATTGAACGCAGCATGAGGCAACCAAGCCTCGTCAAAGTGCAAGTTGGCCACATAGCCATCGAGCATGTTTTTGATGGTTTCGGTGTTGTACAACACGCCGTCATAAGTGGACTGCGTGAGCGTCAAGACACGGGGCTTGACCTTCTTGGCATCCACACCCTTGAGAAGCGGGTTAGCCTTGATCTTGGCTTGAATCGTGGCTGGCTCAAATTCGCTTTGCGGAATCGGGCCGATGATGCCGTAGTGGTTGCGCGTGGGCTTCAAGAACACAGGCACAGCACCGGTCATGATGATGGCGTGCAACACCGACTTGTGGCAGTTGCGGTCCACCACCACCACATCGTCTGGGGCCACCGTGTGGTGCCAGACGATTTTGTTGGAGGTGCTGGTGCCGTTGGTCACGAAGAAGCAATGATCCGCATTGAAGATTCGCGCGGCATTGCGTTCGCTCTCGCCAATCGCGCCGTTGTGGTCCAGCAGCTGGCCCAACTCTTCCACCGCGTTACACACGTCGGCACGCAACATGTTTTCGCCGTAGAACTGGTGGTACATCTGGCCCACAGGGCTCTTCAAGAACGCCACGCCACCTGAGTGACCGGGGCAATGCCATGAGTACGAGCCATCTTCGGCGTAATCCAGCAAGGCCTTGAAGAATGGGGGCTGCACGCTCTCCAAATAGCTCTTGGCTTCACGGATGATGTGACGCGCCACAAACTCGGGCGTGTCTTCAAACATGTGAATGAAGCCATGCAACTCGCGCAAGATGTCGTTGGGCAAGTGGCGCGACGTTTTGGTTTCGCCGTACACATAAATTGGCACATCGGCGTTTTTGCGGCGCACTTCTTCGATGAAGTTACGCAGGTTCAACACAGCGGGGTCAAGGTCTGGGCCGGGCGTGAACTCTTCATCGTCAATCGACAAGATGAACGCACTGGCGCGCGACTGCTGTTGTGCGAACTGGCTCAAGTCGCCATAGCTCGTGGCTCCCATGACTTCATAGCCCTCGCCTTCAATCGCATCGGCGAGCGCACGGATGCCCAAACCTGACGTATTTTCAGAACGAAAATCCTCGTCAATGATGACGATGGGGAAGCGAAATTTCATGCGGGGCTCCGAGCGTTTAAAGCAAGACAAAAACGAATGCGCCGAAGTGTACTCGCCCCCTGTTACAATCATTGGCTTCGGAGCGATGGATGAGTGGTTTAAGTCGCACGCCTGGAAAGCGTGTGTGGGTTAATAGCCCACCGAGGGTTCGAATCCCTCTTGCTCCGCCACTACAAAAGTAAAAAAGCGCCTTTTTAGGCGCTTTTTTTTATGGCTGATTAGATTCGCGCGATCAACTGCTGCTCTCTTGCGCTTTCTTGATCACGTTCTTGGCATCCGTGCTGCTGTTGGCAGCGGCAGAACTGATGGGGTTTTGGATGACCAAGCCCAACAAGCGCGCGCCGTGCTCGACAGCAATCGAGCCATAAGAAATATCGCCCTGCACGATGGAGTCTTTGTGAAACTCCACACGTTCGGCCGCATAAATATTGCCTTCGACTTTGCCCGCCACCATCACGCGATGTGCCGTGATGTCGCCAGACACCTCGCCTGTCTTGCCAATCGCCACCGTGACTTTGTTGTCTTTGGTGGTTTCGATATTGCCCACCACTTTGCCATCGATGCGCACGCTGTCAAGCAGCACCAAACGACCATAAATTTGAGTCGTCCGGCCGATGATGGTGTCAAAGCGTTCTTGCGAAGGCGACAACGATTTGTCTTTGAGTTTTTCAAACATGGCAGGCCTTTTGGAGAGTCAGCGCGCTCACTGAGCGCTTGCAACGGTTGTGGTTTGCAACAACATTTGCGTGGGGTTCAACACGCGGTCATTGCGCATCACTTCGTAATGCAAATGCGGACCTGTGGAGCGGCCCGTGTTGCCCAGTTGTGCAATGGTGTCACCACGTTGGACTTTCTGGCCGACCTCGACCAAGCGCTTGCTCAAATGTGCATAGCGGGTGGTGAAGCCTTCAATGTGACTCACCTCGACGACATTGCCGTAGGAAGCGTCCCATGCTGAGCGTGTCACTGTGCCTGCTGCCGTCGCCACGATGGGCGAACCGACCTCGGCCACAAAATCTAAACCTTCATGCATGGCCAATTGGCCGGTGAAAGGATCATTGCGGATACCAAAACCACTGGTCACGCGAAAGTCTTTCCCCATGGGAATGCCCGTGGGCAAGGCGTGCAACCAACTGAGCTGGGCGGACCAGTTTTGGGTCAAATTCCGCACGGCCACTTGGGTCTGGCTAAATTCATCCATCGCGGAGGCAAGATCATGATTCAAATCACGCGAAGGCGTGCTTTGTAAGCGAGGGGCAACCCAAGGGCCACCGCGTGCATCGTCTTTTTTGCTGTATTTGTCGCGTAAATTGGTGGGGGTCGCCACTTCCATGAAGCGGTTTTTCAAGGTTTCAAGCTGGCGAATTTCTTGTACGGTGGTGTTGAGGGTTTGGCGCAGGTTGTCCAAACGTTCACGGTACACCGCCTCGACTTTTTGTTGCTCGGCTTCAGTGGTCACACCACCCAAGCTACGCGCCAAGCTGGGGCTCATCTCAATCGCAATCCGAAAACCGATGAAGTGCAACAGCACACCAAAAGCAACCAACACAAATGCAGAGGCGCAGATGCCCACCAGCACTTTACGCGCTGTGATAGAAATGGTCCGCACCGAGGCGGTGGGCCCAGAAACCCACATCAATTGCATAGATCGCTCCGGAAAACTTATCAGCTTGCATGTGAGTTACCCCACACATAAACGGAGAATTGTAGGGAGTTCTCTTCAATCAAGTCACTTAATTTTTTCAAATATGTCATCATCAATGACAAAGAATTCCTCTTTAAGAAAAGTTAATCCCATTGGGCTAACTCCAATAGAAAAACAGACCTCACAATGTCAGCCATGACGAAAAATGAGTCACTGAACATTCCATGGCTGGAGGCTGAAACACCCCTGCCTCACCCAGAATCTGCTCAAAAATCAGGCACAACGTTGGCCGGATTGGTGGCGGCCGGAGGCGGCCTATCCGTTGCGCGATTGCGCGAGGCATATCAACAAGGCATGTTTCCTTGGTTCAGCAAAGGCCAGCCTGTTTTGTGGTGGTCCCCTGATCCCCGCATGGTGCTTCACACCGCTGAATTCAAGCTGCATCGCTCCCTGCGAAAAACCTTGCAGCATTTTCAAAACAACCCTCGCTGCGAAATTCGCTTTGACAGCCGCTTCAGCGATGTCATTCGCCATTGCGCCAACAGCCCGCGTCTAGGTCAACCCGGCACATGGATCGTGGCGGAGATGATTTCAGCCTACGAAGCATTGCATCTTGCGGGGTTGGCCCACAGCATTGAAACTTGGGTGGACGGTGAGTTGGTCGGGGGCTTGTATTGCGTGGCCATCGGCAATACCGTGTTTGGAGAGTCCATGTTTGCGCATCAAACCGATGCCTCAAAAATTGCGCTCGCGGCGCTGGTGGCATTTGCACGCGCGCACCACATCTCGTGGATTGATTGCCAGCAAAACACCAAGCACTTGGCATCGTTGGGCGCAAGAGAAATACCGAGGTCTGAGTTTCTTCAAAAAATTCGCCAAGCAGATCATGAAGCGGCACTTCTCTGGCGTTTTGATCCCTCATACTGGTGCGAGCTCGTGAGCCAGAAAGGATTGCTGTGACCCACCGTCAAGACTTACCACTTCAGGCGGTGCAGTTTTACGCCACGGCACCCTACCCTTGTAGCTACTTGCCTGAGCGCACCGCACGCTCGCAGGTGGCAACCCCAAGCCATCTGATCAACAACGAGGTCTATGCCAACTTGGTGCATCAAGGCTTTAGACGCAGCGGCTTATTCACCTATCGGCCTTACTGCGACAACTGCAAAGCATGCATCGCGTTGCGGGTTGACACGGCGGACTACCAACCCACGCGCAGCCAACGTCGCGCCTGGTCACGTCACCAAAACTTGCAAGTTCGCGTTTTGAAACTCGGGTTTGATCTTGAACATTACGCCCTGTACCTGCGCTACCAAACCCTGCGCCACGCTGGGGGTGGCATGGACGAAGACAGCACAGAGCAATACACGCAGTTTTTGCTACAAAGTCGGGTCAACACGCGACTGATTGAGTTTCGAGAACCCAGCGACGAGCACCCACTGGGCGCTCTCAAAATGGTGTCCATCGTGGATGTGCTCAACGATGGTTTGTCTGCGGTTTACACCTTTTATGAACCTGAACCCCACACCAGCTACGGCACTTACAACGTGATGTGGCAAATTCAACAGGCGCGCGAGCTAGAAATGCCATACGCTTATTTGGGCTATTGGATTCAAGACAGCCAGAAGATGCGATACAAAGCCGATTTCTCACCGCACCAACGCTTGATCGATGGGGAATGGGTTGATTTTTAATTTCACATGATAAAATAAATCATGCGTAAATCTACTGTGCCCGCCACGCCAAACATCCAAGTCATTGAGCGGATGTTCACGCTCATTGATGTCCTGGCTTCACGCGAAGAAGCCATCTCACTGAAAGAAATCAGCGAGAGAACCGGCCTGCACCCCTCCACCACGCACCGCATTTTGAATGACTTGGCTGTCGGTCGTTTTGTGGACCGTCCAGAAGCAGGCAGTTACAGGCTAGGGATGCGGTTGCTCGAACTGGGCAACCTGGTCAAAGATCGTCTCAACGTGCGTGATGTGGCGTTCCAGCCCATGCGCGAATTGCACAAACTCATTCAGCAACCTGTTAATTTAAGCGTCCGACAGGGTGATGAGATCGTGTATGTCGAGCGCGCCTTCAGCGAACGTTCAGGCATGCAAGTGGTTCGTGCCATTGGCGGCCGTGCACCGCTGCATTTGACTTCTGTCGGTAAGTTGTTTTTGGCCATGGACGATGCCCAACGTGTGCGCGCTTATGCAACCCGCACAGGTCTTGCTGGTCAAACCCGAAACAGCATCACCCAGTTGCCAGTCTTAGAGCGTGAACTCTCAAAAGCCCGCCAATACGGCATCGCACGCGACAACGAAGAGCTTGAACTCGGCGTGCGCTGCATGGCCTCAGGGATTTACGACGACCAAGGCAAACTAGTGGCTGGCCTGTCGATTTCTGCGCCTGCTGATCGTTTGGACGAAGGATGGTTACCCAAACTTCAAGCGACCACACAAGCCATTTCACATGCCCTCGGTTACAAAGAGGCAAATGCCAATACCCAATAAAAAAGCCAGCATTTGCTGGCTTTTTTATTGGTAAATCACAGCTTAAGTTTGTGGACGAGCACCATGGTTGTGCTCAACCCACTTGCGAACACGCTCAGCATCTGCAATGCGGCTCAGCTTGCCTGCTGAATCCAAAAACACCATGATCAACTTGCGGCCAGACACTTTGGCCTGCATCACCAAGCATTGACCCGCTTCAGAGATGTAACCGGTCTTTTGCAAGCCGATATCCCAATTAGGGTTTTTCACCAAACGGTTGGTGGTGTTGTATTGCAACGTGCGGTTACCCACTTCCACTTTGTAGCTGGGCGATGTGGACAACTCACGCAAAGTGGCATCGTGGTAGGCGCTGCCCACCAGGGTTGCCAAGTCTTTTGCGCTCGATTGATTTTTGCTGGACAGGCCAGTTGGCTCAACGTAGCGCGTATCACGCATGCCCAATTGAGCAGCTTTGGCATTCATCAAACCAACAAATGAGGACATGCCGCCTGGATAGGTACGACCCAAGGCATGGGCGGCGCGGTTTTCGCTGGCCATCAAAGCCAAATGCAGCAATTCGCCGCGTGTCAATGTGGCGCCCACGCGTAAGCGTGAACTGCTGCCCTTTTCGGTATCCACATCGTCTTGTGTGATGGTGATGGATTCGTCCATCGGTAACTTGGCTTCGCTGATGATCACACCCGTCATCAACTTGGTGATCGAAGCGATAGGCAACACAGCCTGGTCATTTTTGCTGAGCAAAACTTCTTGGGTGTCTTGGTCGATCACATAAGCCACGCTGGACTTCAAATCCAAAATGTCGTTGGCTGTGGCATGCAAGCCAGCTTTTTGGCCAAAAGAAGGAACCGCTGGGGCTGCCTTGATCACTTGACGTCGCACGTGCGTCTTGACCACCATGGGCTTTGACTTTTGTACGGTTGGTTTTTTTTGATTGGTCGTCGCTTGGGCGTGCATGGTGCACAGCGATGTCAACAATCCGAGTGAAGTGGCAATCAGCAGTCGTTTCAAGTGGCGTTCCTTTGGCTTGAAATACATATTGAGGCTGAGTCTACCAAGAAAAGTCGCGCAAGATCAAGGACTTGCGCGACTTATTTAACAAAATTGATGTGACATATCAATTTTTGTGATTTAGCCTTGAGCAGCCACCCGATCTGACTTGTTTTGCAGTTTGTTCAAAGCGCTCAAATACGCTTTGGCAGAAGCCACCACGATGTCTGGATCAGAGCCTACGCCGTTGACGACGCGGCCACTGTTTTGCAGACGCACGGTCACTTCGCCTTGGCTTTCGGTCGATCCGCTGATCGCATTGACCGAGTACAGCACCATTTCAGCGCCGCTCTTGACGTGGGACTCAATCGCCTTCAAGGACGCATCGACGGGGCCGTTGCCATCAGAATCGCCCTTCACTTCTTTGCCTGCCACCGTGAACACCACGCTCGCGTGTGGACGCTCGCCTGTTTCGCTGTGTTGCGACAAAGACACGAAAGCAAACTGTTCACTGGCGCTGCTCACCGACTCTTCGCTCACCAAAGCCAAGATGTCCTCATCGAAAATCTCGCTCTTGCGGTCGGCCAATTCTTTGAACTTAGCAAATGCGGTGTTGATGTCAGCTTCGCTTTCCATCTGCACGCCTAAATCTTCCAAGCGCTGTTTGAACGCGTTGCGACCGCTGAGCTTGCCCAACACAATCTTGTTGGCGCTCCAGCCCACGTCTTCCGCACGCATGATCTCGTAGGTGTCACGCGCTTTGAGCACGCCGTCTTGGTGAATGCCTGAGGCGTGTGCAAAGGCATTCGCCCCTACCACCGCTTTGTTGGGCTGCACCACAAAGCCTGTGGTTTGGCTGACCATGCGGCTGGCAGCCACGATCTGCTTGGTGTCGATGTTCAAGTCAAGGTCGAAATAGTCACGACGGGTCTTGATAGCCATGACTACCTCTTCCAACGAACAGTTGCCAGCGCGTTCACCCAAGCCGTTGATGGTGCATTCCACTTGACGTGCGCCACCGATCTTCACACCCGCCAAAGAGTTGGCCACAGCCATGCCCAAGTCGTTGTGGCAATGCACAGACCAAATGGCTTTGTCCGAGTTAGGCACACGCTCACGCAAAGTCTTGATGAAGTTGCCATACAGCTCAGGAATGGCATAACCCACGGTGTCTGGGATGTTGATGGTGGTGGCGCCTTCGGCAATCACCGCCTCAACCACGCGGCACAAGAAGTCCATTTCGCTGCGATAGCCGTCTTCCGCACTGAACTCGATGTCGCCCACCAAATTACGGGCAAAGCGCACCGACTGTTTGGCTTGTTCAAGCACTTGCTCGGGCGACATGCGTAACTTCTTCTCCATGTGCAACGGCGATGTGGCAATGAAGGTGTGGATACGCGGACGGTTCGCACCTTTGAGGGCCTCGGCAGCACGGCTGATGTCACGGTCATTGGCGCGCGACAACGAACAAATGGTGGAGTCTTTGATGGCATTGGCAATGCCTTGCACCGCCTCAAAGTCACCGTTGGAGCTGGCCGCAAAACCGGCTTCAATGACATCGACCTTCAATCGCTCCAACTGACGGGCAATGCGCAGTTTTTCGTCGCGCGTCATGGAGGCGCCGGGCGATTGTTCGCCGTCACGCAAGGTGGTGTCAAAAATAATGAGCTTGTCGGTCATGGTCAGGACTCCTAGATTCCTAAAAAACTTGCAACGTTTGGTTTAGCCCCAAAGCAAAAGGCCCGCTGCGGATGCATACGGGCCTTGTGGGGTTTGCGCGTGCGCTACCAACTCCGCCCGTTGGGGGATAGAAGCAGTAGTGCCAGCGAAAAATTTGTCATGCACCGAATTTAGCACAAAGCCAAACCCCTGCATGCACAAGGTGTCTCATTTGTGCAAACCTGCTTCGTCAGGCTCATCGGTCGAGGTGCTGATCACGCTGGTTTGCATGCCTTTGGTACGACGCCAAGCGTACAAAGCGTAGCCACTCAAGCCGTAAAACATGAACAAAGCAAACAAGACGATGGGGGGATGAATATTGATCACCGCAATCACCAACGCCAACATGACGATGACAGCAAAAGGCACACTTTTCTTCATCTGCACATCTTTGAAGCTGTAGAACGGCACATTGGTCACCATGGTCAAACCGGAATAGAGACACATGGCAAACATGACCCAAGCCACATCAGGTCCTGAAATGCCCATATCGTTCATCAACCACATGAATCCCATCACCAAAGCCGCAGCCGCAGGTGAAGGCAAGCCTTGGAAAAAGCGCTTATCGACCACTGCTGTGTTCACGTTAAAGCGTGCCAGGCGCAAAGCTGCGCACGAGATATACACAAAAGCAGCCACCCAACCCCAGCGGCCCAAGCCTTTGAGGGCCCATTCATAAGAGATCAGGGCGGGCGCCGCACCAAACGACACCATGTCAGCCAAGGAGTCCATTTGCTCACCAAATGCGCTCTGCGTGTTGGTCATGCGTGCCACGCGGCCATCCAGACTGTCGAGCACCATGGCACAAAACACGCCGATGGCGGCCATCTCATAGCGGTCATTCATGGCCATCACAATGGCGTAAAAGCCGCCGAACAAGGCGGCCAAAGTGAACAAGTTGGGCAAGACATAAATGCCTTTGCGGGGCTTGCGAGGCACAAACTCTTCTGTTTGATCTTGTTGTTCTGACATTCGTTGAGCTCCGAAAAGTAGGCCTAGAGTGTAAGCGTTGCGTCCAGCACAGCGGAAAACGACAAAGGCCACCGAAGTGGCCCTTGTCGATGCAAAAAGCAGGTGCTTAGTTGCGGGTTTGGTCAACCAGTTTGTTCTTGGAAATCCAAGGCATCATGGCGCGCAATTTCTCGCCCACGGTCTCAATGGCGTGCTCAGCGTTCAAGCGACGACGTGCGGTCATGCTTGGGTAGTTGGTCTTACCTTCCAAGATGAACATCTTGGCGTATTCGCCCGTTTGGATGCGCTTCAACGCGTTGCGCATGGCTTCGCGTGATTGCTCGTTGATCACTTCAGTACCGGTCACGTACTCGCCATACTCTGCGTTGTTAGAGATGGAGTAGTTCATGTTGGCGATGCCGCCTTCGTACATCAAGTCCACGATCAGCTTCAACTCGTGCAAGCACTCGAAGTAAGCCATTTCGGGGGCGTAGCCAGCTTCGGTCAAAGTTTCGAAGCCCATCTTCACCAATTCAACAGCGCCACCGCACAACACGGCTTGCTCACCGAACAAGTCGGTTTCTGTTTCTTCTTTGAAGTTGGTTTCGATGATGCCGCCTTTGCCGCCACCGTTAGCCATCGCGTAGCTCAAAGCCAAGTCACGGGCTTTGCCAGACTTGTCTTGATACACAGCGATCAAAGATGGCACACCGCCGCCTTTGAGGTACTCAGAACGCACGGTGTGGCCTGGGCCTTTGGGCGCAACCATGATCACGTCCAAGTCAGCACGTGGGATCACTTGGTTGTAATGCACGTTGAAGCCGTGAGCGAAAGCCAATGTAGCGCCTTGCTTCATGTTGGGGGCGACGTTGTTGTTGTACACCTCAGGGATGTTTTCGTCGGGCAACAAGATCATGACCACATCAGCGGCTTTGACAGCGTCGTTGACTTCCATCACGTTCAAACCGGCCTTGGCCACTTTGTCCCATGAAGCGCCGCCTTTGCGCAGACCGACCACGACTTTGACGCCGCTCTCGTTCAAGTTTTGTGCGTGTGCGTGGCCTTGTGAGCCGTAGCCGATGATGGCCACAGTCTTGCCTTTGATGAGGGACAGATCACAATCTTTGTCGTAAAAAACTTTCACGGGGTTCTCCTAAAAAATACTTTGAAAAGGGTTGAAATTTACACGCGCAAGATGCGCTCACCGCGGCCAATGCCACAAGCGCCCGTGCGAACGGTTTCGAGAATTGCGCTGCGGTCAATCGCCTCTAAGAACGCGTCGTTCTTAGACAGGTCACCCGTCAACTCAATGGTGTAGCTCTTCTCGGTCACATCGATGATGCGTCCACGGAAGATGTCGGCCATGCGCTTCATTTCTTCGCGCTCTTTACCGACGGCACGCACTTTAACAAGCATCAGCTCGCGTTCGGTGTAAGCGCCTTCGGTCAAGTCGACCACTTTGACGACTTCAATCAAACGGTTCAAGTGCTTGGTGATTTGCTCAATCACCTCATCCGAACCGTGCGTTTGAATGGTCATGCGTGACAAGCTGGCGTCTTCGGTCGGCGCCACGGTCAGAGATTCGATGTTGTAACCACGGGCAGAGAACAAACCCACCACACGCGATAGCGCGCCGGGTTCGTTTTCGAGCATCAGGGAAATGATGTGTTTCATGTTGTCATCCTTCCCGTTCACAGGTCTTCGCTGCCAAGCAGCATTTCGGTGATGCCCTTGCCGGCCTTGACCATCGGGAACACGTTCTCCGAGGGGTCGGTGCGGAAATCGATGAACACCGTGCGATCTTTGAGTTTGCGTGCTTCGCGCAGTGCAGGCTCCACATCTTCTGGGCGCTCAATCAACATTCCCACATGGCCATAGGCCTCGGCCAGCTTCACGAAGTCAGGCAAAGCGTCCATGTAGCTGCTGCTGTAGCGACCTTCGTATTCGATCTCTTGCCATTGGCGAACCATGCCGAGGAATCGGTTGTTGAGGGCCAAGACTTTGATAGGCGTGTTGTACTGGAAGCAAGTCGAGAGTTCTTGGATACACATTTGTACCGAGCCCTCACCTGTCACGCAAAACACTTCGCTGTCTGGCTTGGCCAGTTTGATGCCCATGGCGTAGGGAATGCCCACACCCATGGTGCCCAAACCGCCAGAGTTGATCCAGCGGCGAGGCTCGTCAAAGCCGTAATACTGCGCCGCCCACATTTGGTGCTGGCCCACATCGGATGTGATGTACGTATCAGTGCCCTTGGTCATGTTGTGCAGCGTCTCAATGACGTACTGCGGCTTGATGACATCACCGTTACCACGGTCGTATTTCAAGCAATCGCGTTTGCGCCAAGCTTCGATGGTTTCCCACCAACCAGCCAAGGCTGCGGCATCAGGCTTCAAGCCAGATTCTTTGATCATGTCGATCATTTCGACCAACACGTCTTTCACATCACCCACGATGGGGATGTCAACCTTCACACGCTTAGAAATGCTGGAAGGGTCAATGTCGATGTGGATGATCTTGCGTTCGTTTTGCGCAAAGTGCTTGGGGTTACCAATCACGCGGTCATCAAAACGGGCGCCCACCGCCAACAACACGTCGCAGTTCTGCATGGCGTTGTTGGCTTCAATCGTGCCGTGCATGCCCAACATGCCCAAAAACTTAGGCGCGCTCGCAGGATAGGCACCCAAGCCCATCAAGGTATTGGTCACGGGGTAACCCAACATGTCCACCAAGGTGCGCAACTCTTGCGACGCGTTGCTCAACAACACACCACCACCTGTGTAGATGTAAGGGCGCTTGGCTGACATCAACAGCTGCAAAGCCTTGCGAATTTGACCGCCGTGGCCTTTGCGCACAGGGTTGTACGAGCGCATTTGCACTTCGGCGGGATAGCCTTCGTAAGTGGTCTTCTTGAAAGACACATCTTTTGGAATATCCACCACCACGGGGCCAGGACGGCCGCTGCGTGCGATGTGGAACGCTTTTTTCAGCGTCAGGGCCAAGTCGCGAACGTCTTTGACCAAGAAGTTGTGCTTGACGATAGGACGCGTGATGCCGATGGTGTCGCACTCTTGGAAAGCGTCCAAGCCAATCGCATGCGTGGGCACTTGACCGGTGATGATGACCATCGGAATGCTGTCCATGTACGCTGTGGCAATACCAGTGACGGCGTTGGTGGCGCCTGGACCTGAAGTGACCAAAGCCACGCCCACGTCACCCGTGGCACGGGCATAGCCGTCAGCAGCGTGAACCGCCGCTTGCTCATGGCGAACCAACACGTGTTGAATCGTGTTTTGGTTGTAGAGCGCGTCGTAGATATAGAGAACTGAGCCGCCGGGATAACCCCAGATGTGCTTGACATTTTCAGCTTGCAGCGCCTTCACGAGGATTTCGGCGCCCATCAGTTCTTGTGCTTGACCGCCAGGGGCGGCTGCGGAATGCGATTCCGACTTTGTATTGTCCATTTTTGTACCTTTTAACCTGAGTGAATTTCGTCAACGAAAAACCTTGGGTGCTTCTTGGCGAACCCTTGTGGGGCAGCATCGAAACTTTGGACCTTCAGCCATAGACGCATGGTTCGCGCCGGACCCAGACCCGTTTGCCTTTTTTTGTCGAATTGCAACTTGCGATTATGGCACTTTCCTGAGCGAAATTCAGTCTTAAGCACGCAAAACCGTTGGCGAGTGCCATAATCGCGCCCGATTCAAACTTGAACCCATTCGTCAGTGGCCACCGAACAAGAACTGTCAGACTTCCTTAAAAGCGTTGAGAAGCGAGCCTTCAAACGCTCGGTCTATCACGTTCGCGATGACGAAGCGGCCCTAGACATCGTTCAAGACAGCATGATGAAACTCGCCGAACACTACGGCGACAAGCCAGCGGCCGAGCTGCCCATGCTGTTTCACCGCATTCTGTCAAACACGACCTTAGACTGGTTTCGACGCAACAAAACGCGCAAAGCGCTGTTCAGCAACTTCAGCGACTTCGATTCCGACAAAGAAGAAGGCGAATTTGACCTTTTAGAAGCTTTGGCTGTCGACAACGACAGCCAAACCACACAAAGCGCTGAAGACAATTTCGCCAGCATCGCGAATGTCCACGATATCGAAGAAGAAATACAAAATTTGCCAGCGCGTCAACGAGAAGCCTTCCTGCTGCGTTACTGGGAGGACTTAGACGTTTCTGAGACTGCTGCAGCCATGGGCTGCTCCGAGGGAAGCGTCAAAACTCATTGCTCTCGGGCTGTTCTGGCGCTCAGCAAAGCGCTCAAATTAAAAGGAATTCAACCATGACACATATCGCAAAGACCCAAGACCAGTTTGGTTTGCGCATTGCTGCCCAACTGAATTCAGCCAGCCTTGATCTGCCCCACGACATTTCCGAGCGTCTACGTGCTGCACGTACCCGCGCTGTTGCGGCTCGCTTGAAAACACAAACCAGCGTGCAAACCAGCACATCTGTGGTTCACCAAAACGGGGCAGCCTTGTTGAACTTTGGCGGCAACGAAGGCCTCAATATTTGGAGCCGCCTAGCGTCTTTCTTGCCTCTGATTGCCTTGGTTGCTGGCTTGGCTCTGATTCAAAACATCATGGACGACGACCGTGCCAACGAGTTGGCCGAGGTTGACTCAGCCCTCCTCATCGACGACTTGCCACCCGCAGCTTATGCAGATCCTGGTTTTCTTCAGTTCTTGAAGAACCCCATCACCAGCGACACCAAAAACTAAAAACACATGCTGTTGTCACGCGCCATCACTGCCAAGCTCGCTGCACTGCTCTTACTGAGCGGCGCAGCGCTGCTCGCCACGGAATTGGTTTGTGCGCAAACACCATCCCCAACAGCTGCCAAAACAGCACCTAGCCTGCCTGGCCGTCCTTTGTGGATGGATTTGACAGAGTCGCAGCAACAAGCGCTTTCACCGTTGGCCCAGCTCTGGCCAACCATGAACGAACCGCACAAGCGCAAGTGGCTGGCCATTTCACAAAATTTTGCGCAATTGTCTGCCGATGAGCAAAACACCTTGCAAAGCCGTATGCGTGAATGGGCGGCACTCAGCCCACAGCAGCGCACGGCAGCACGCTTGAATTTCGCAGGCGCGCAACAGTTGCCGCAAGAAGACAAAAAAGCCAAATGGGAGGCCTACCAAGCCCTCTCACCCGAGGCCAAGCAAAAACTCGCGGCACAGCAAAGCAAACCCGTCCAAGGGGCTGCGCCAGCCGTCAAACCCGTGGCAGCCACCAAGCTGACCACATCGCCAGCTGCCAACACAAACAAAACACTGCCGCGCATTGCCACCGACCAAGCAGCGCGTGCCACCTTGCTACCCACCCCCGTGACGACCACGGTTGCGCCCGCTAGCCCCGCCTCTGAAAGCACGGCTACGCCCCAATGATGTCGGATTTGAGGGCTCCTAGCCTACGTCGCCGTATGGCTTGCTGGATCTATGAAGGGCTGCTCTTGTTTGGCGTGCTGTTCATCTCGGGCTATTTGTTCAGCACCCTCAGCCAATCACGCCACGCGCTAGACAACCGCCACGGGCTGCAAGCCTTCCTCTTTCTCGTCATCGGCATTTACTTCACTTGGTTTGGTCATAAAGGCCAAACCTTGGCCATGAAGACTTGGCATATCCGTGTGGTTGACACCACCGGTCAAGCAATCAGCCAGAAACGTGCCTTGCTGCGCTATGTGTTGAGCTGGGTTTGGTTCATCCCGCCTTTGGCGGCGCTCGCGCCATTTAATTTGTCTGCGGGCGAAATCGTTGTTCTCTTTTTAGGCTGGGTCGTTGTTTGGGCCTTGCTGAGCCGCTTTCACCCCGAGCGCCAGTTTTGGCACGATGCCATCGCGGGCACACGCCTGGTCAGCGCCGAACCCCTCAGCCGCTGACATAGAAAGCCACGTGAAACTGTCATGATGAACCCTGCATTCTCCGTCTGCGTCTACTGCGGCTCACGCAATGGCACCCTCCCCGTCTATGCCGATGTGGCTCGCCAAGTTGGTACTTGGATTGGTCAACACAACGGCCAACTGGTGTACGGCGGCGGCAACAACGGTTTGATGGGCCTTGTGGCACAAGCCACCGCTGACGCTGGCGGACGCGTGGTGGGCATCATCCCAAAAGCGCTTCAAACCAAAGAAAACACCCGCACTGCGTGTACTGAACTGCATGTGGTGGACACCATGCACGAGCGCAAACACATGATGGCCGAACGTGCCGATGTGTTTTTAGCCATACCCGGCGGGATTGGCACCTTTGAAGAGTTCTTTGAAGTGTGGACCTGGCGCCAGCTTGGCTACCACGACAAACCCATTGGTTTGCTCAACACTCAGGGTTATTACGACGGTTTGCTGCAATTTGCACAAAACAGTGTGAGCCAAGGTTTTTTGAACGATTGGCAGATGGATTTGATTCGCAGCGGCACAGAGCCAACAGCCTTACTCCAAGACCTGGTGCAAGCCGCAGGCTTTTCGCCTGAACCTCAACTGGCTGGCCTCTAAAAACGCAAGCGCATAAAAAAAGCCGCAGCCCTGATAGGCTGCGGCTTTTGCATTTGAAAAACGAAATTTAGATCGTTAAATCAGATCGCTGTTTCGTCCAACTCACCCGTACGAATGCGCACCACGCGCTCCACTGGCGTGATGAAAATTTTGCCGTCACCAATCTTGCCGGTGCGGGCTGCACGCACGATGGCGTCCACGCAGTTGTCCACGTCAGCGGACTTCACGGTCACCTCAATCTTCACCTTAGGCAAAAAGTCGACCACGTACTCAGCACCACGGTACAACTCGGTATGGCCTTTTTGACGACCAAAGCCTTTGACCTCAGTCACGGTCAAACCGGTCACGCCACACTCAGCCAATGCTTCGCGCACTTCTTCGAGTTTGAATGGTTTGATAACAGCGGTGATTTGCTTCATGGTTCGAGTCCTTGGGGTTCAGTGGAAGGGCCTGTTCAGGCGCGAAATTTATTGGTTATAGGATAACGCCAATCCTTGCCAAAACTGCGATGGGTCACACGAATCCCCACGGGCGATTGACGGCGTTTGTACTCGTTGATGCGAATCAAACGGGTGACCTTCTCCACATCGGCACGCGCAAAGCCTGCGGCCATGATGTCGTCTGAGCTTTGGTCGTTCTCCATGAAACGCGCAATGATCTCGTCCAACACCTCATACGGCGGCAAGCTGTCTTGGTCAGTTTGGTCGGGGCGAAGCTCGGCGCTGGGCGGGCGCGTGATGATGCGCTCTGGAATGGGATCGGTTCCTGTGCCATATGGGTCGTGGGCATTGCGCCAACGCGCCAACTTGAACACCAAGGTCTTGGCCACGTCTTTCAGCACCGCAAATCCACCTGCCATGTCGCCGTAGAGCGTGCAATAGCCCGTGGCCATTTCGCTCTTGTTGCCCGTGGTCAACACGATGGAACCAAACTTATTGGACAAGGCCATCAACAGCGTGCCACGAATACGGGCTTGGATATTTTCTTCGGTGGTGTCGAGTTGCGTGCCTTCAAAGTCGGCCTTGAGCGAGCCCAAGAACGCCTCAAACTCAGGCACGATGGACACCTCGTCGTAGCGCACGCCCAAGCGTTCGGCCATCTCACGCGCATCGACCCAGCTGATCTCGGCCGTGTACGGCGACGGCATCATCACCGTGCGCACTTTGTCTGCGCCCAAAGCATCCACAGCAATGGCCAACACCAAGGCCGAATCAATCCCGCCAGACAAACCCAACAAGGCACCAGGGAAACCGTTTTTGCCAATGTAGTCACGCACGCCCAGCACCAAGGCGTGCCACAAGTCGGCTTCGAGCGAACCGTCTTCTGCCACATCGCTCGACAGATGAATCTTCGCAGAGTCGCCGCTGGACGCAGCCTGTGTCGCCTGCTCACGCGTCACATCGACCGTGAACGTTGCCACTTCAAAACTAGGCGCACGCCCTGCCAACGCGCCATCGGCATTGAGTGCAAACGAGCGGCCTTCAAACACCACCTCGTCTTGACCACCCACCAAATGCGCGTAAATCAAGGGCAAGCCCGTGGCTTGCACACGACCACGCATCGCTTGCTCGCGCTCGTCGCCCTTGCCCACATGGAATGGCGACGCGTTGATCACGGCCAACAGCTCGGCACCTGCCGCTTTAGCGTCCGCTGCAGGCGCATCAAACCAAGCATCTTCACAAATCAGCAGGCCCACTTTTGTGCCAGCTACGTCAAACACACAAGGCTGATTACCAGCCACGAAATAACGGCGCTCATCAAACACTTGGTAGTTAGGTAGCTCTCGCTTGGCATAAGCAGCCACCACTTGACCTTCACACACCACGCTGGCCATGTTGAAACGGCGTTGCACCGACACCGAGCGCGTGCGCTCGTCGTCGCCCGAAGGATGCCCCACCACCACATGCAAGCCCTTTAACCCGCTCAAGGCAGCGGACACCGTTTTCAAGGCATCATCACAGGCTTGGATGAACGAGGGGCGCAAAAACAAATCTTCGGCCGCGTAGCCGCACAGCGACAGCTCGGGCGTGAGCACCAAGCGGGCACCGTCTTGATACGCGGCCGTGGCGCAATCGATGATTTTCTGGGCGTTACCCGCCATGTCGCCCACCACGAAATTCAATTGAGCAACACAAATTTTGAGAGTCATGGCAGCAGGCACGTGTCCAAAGTAAAACAGGTCTAAAGAAGGAAATGGATTATGTCATCCGCGTCCACGCGAGCACGCTCGATATCCCAGCGCATGCGTGGGATACGCTGCTTTCAAAGCAAGATGCGCCCTCACCCTTCATGCAGCACGCATATCTGGCGGCCTTGCACGCCAGCGGCAGTGCCACACCCGAGACGGGCTGGACGCCGCAATTTGTGACGCTATGGCAAGGCAAGGCATTGGTCGCCGCAAGCGCGCTCTACCTCAAAGACCACTCCTACGGCGAATACGTGTTCGATTGGGCATGGGCCAACGCCTATGCCGACCACGGCTTGAACTACTTCCCCAAAGCCACCTGCGCCGTGCCGTTCACGCCTGTGCCGGGCTCACGCTTGCTGGCCGCAGATGCCAAAGCGCGCCAAGCTTTGCTCCAAGCCATGTTGGAGCTTGCCCAACAGCACCAACTCTCCTCGTTGCATTTGTTGTTTACCAGCCCCGACGACCGCGCCGCATGCGATGCCCTTGGCCTGATGCAACGCCAAACCGTGCAATTCCATTGGCACAACGCTGACCTGCAAGGCGTCCGCTTTGACAGCTTCGATGGTTTCTTAGCCAGCCTGTCGCAAGAGAAGCGCAAAAAAATCAAACAAGAACGCCGCCGCGTAGCCGATGCAGGCGTGACGTTTCGCACCTCGGTGGGCAGCGCCATCAGCACGGCTGAGTGGGATTTTTTCTACCAATGCTATGAACGCACCTACCTTGAACACTGCAACGCGCCGTACCTGAGCCGCACCTTCTTTGAACACATGCAGCACGACATGCCTGAGAACTGGGTGCTGTTTGTGGCCGAACGCGAAGGCCGTTCCATCGCCAGCAGTTTGGTAGCTGTGCAAGGGCTGGGTACACCCCACGCCGTGACCTATGGCCGCTACTGGGGCGCACTAGAACGCGTGGACTGCCTGCACTTTGAAGCCTGCTACTACCAACCGCTCAACTGGTGCATTGCCAACGGCGTACAGCGCTTTGAAGGAGGCGCCCAAGGCGAACACAAAATGGCCCGCGCCCTCATGCCCGTGCCCACCTACAGCGCACACTGGCTGGCCCACCCCGCATTTGCCGATGCGGTGGAACGATTTCTTGAACGGGAATCAGCGGGCGTCAACAACTACCTCGACCACCTGGCAGAACGCAGCCCGTTCAAACACCCATAAAAAAGCCCGCTGGAGCGCGGGCTTTCGATGGACACCACAAAGAATTACTTCTTGTTGTAGTTGGCAATGCCGTCCAAGATTTCTTTGTGAGCAGACTCAATGCCTTCCCAACCCTTGACCTTGACCCACTTGCCTTTTTCGAGGTCTTTGTAGTGTTCAAAGAAGTGAGAAATTTGTTGCAACTGCAACTCATGGATGTCCGCCAATGACTTGATGTTGCTGTAACGGGCCAAGATTTTCTCGGTCGGCACAGCCAACACTTTGCCATCCATGCCGCCTTCGTCTTCCATCATCAAGATGCCCAACGCACGGCAAGGCACCACCACGCCAGGTGGCAATGGGAAAGGTGTCATCACCAACACGTCCACAGGGTCACCATCACCCGCGATGGTTTGTGGCACATAGCCGTAGTTGGTGGGGTAATGCATGGCCGTGCCCATGAAACGGTCCACGAACAGAGCGCCAGACTCTTTGTCGACTTCGTACTTCACGGGATCCGAGTTCATCGGGATTTCGATGATCACGTTGAAGGCTTCAGGAACTTTGCTACCGGGGGTGACTTGATTCAGGGACATGGTGTCTTGTTATAAAAGTTAAAAAAGAAACACAGAGGATTAGCCCCGATTTTACTTTCACGGGGCTTGCGTCTCTGCGTTGTCTGCGAAACCTTTATTCGTGGGTGCTTTTACCGGTTTCGTCCATCAACCCTAAGAAAACACGCAAAAAGTACACCGCCATCACCAACACAAAGGCAATCACAGCCACGCTCATCAGGCCGTAGTCGGTCGAAAAAAGGTCAATCCAAGCTTTCATGGGGTTACTCCTATCAATTGCAATACCCCTACTTTGCCCCGTCTCAACGCTTGTCGCACTGATCTACATCAAGGCTTAGGGGATTCGTGGCTCAGGCAAAATGAAAACATGTCTGAACGCGTGATTCCCTTGGTCGATCAACGGCTCCTTGCCTTGCCGGCCACCCTCCCTTTGCAACCCATTGCAGCCAATGGTTTGCTCAGCGACAGCTTGGGCCGCCCGCTGCATGACCTGCGCATCAGCGTGACCGACCGTTGCAACTTTCGCTGCAACTACTGCATGCCCAAAGAGGTGTTCAACAAAGACTACACCTACCTGCCCCACGGCGACTTGCTGAACTTTGAAGAAATCACCCGCCTTGCCAAAGTGTTTGTGTCCCACGGCGTGCGCAAAATTCGTCTCACCGGTGGTGAACCTCTGCTGCGCAAAAACCTTGAAATCTTGGTGGACCAGCTGGCCAATATCCAAACGCCTGACGGTACGCCGCTAGACCTCACCCTCACCACCAACGGCTCGCTGCTGGCTCGCAAAGCCCAGTCGCTCAAAGACGCGGGCTTGAACCGCGTGACCGTGAGCCTAGACGGCTTGGACGATGCCGTGTTCCGTGCCATGAACGATGTGGACTTTCCCGTGTCCGATGTGCTCGACGGCATTGCTGCCGCCAAAGACGCGGGCTTGGGGCTGGATGCCAACGCCCTGTTGACCGGTCTCAAAGTCAACATGGTGGTCAAGCGTCGCACCAACGTCGACCAAATCTTGCCCATGGCCCGCCACTTCCGAGGCAGCGGCATCACGCTGCGCTTCATCGAATACATGGATGTGGGCGCAACCAATGGCTGGTGCATGGACGATGTGCTGCCTTCGGCTGAGGTAATTCAGCACCTCCAACAAGAATTCCCACTCGTGGCATTAGAGGCCAGCGCCCATGGCGAAACCGCGCAGCGCTGGGGCTATGCCAACGCTGCGGGTGTGTTTGACCCGACCTTGGGCGAAGTAGGCGTGATCAGCAGCGTGACCCAAGCGTTTTGCCGTGACTGCAACCGCGCCCGCCTCTCCACCGAGGGCAAGCTCTACCTTTGCTTGTTTGCGACACGCGGCTACGACTTGCGCAATCTCATGCGTGGGGGCCAAGCCAGCGATGCTGACATCGCCTCTGCCATCGGCCATATTTGGCAAGGCCGCGACGACCGCTATTCCGAACTCCGCGCCTCCCTGCCCGCCGACAACACACCTGACGGTTCATCTGCGGCACGCCGCGTCGAGATGAGCTACATCGGCGGCTAAGCCTCTACCCAAACACCCCCACATGACACACAACATTGAACCCCAAGACATCACTGGCCTCATCTTGGCCGGTGGCCGAGGCAGCCGCATGGGCGGCGTGGACAAAGGCTTGCAAAACTTCAATGGCATTCCCTTGGCCTTGCACACCCTCATGCGCCTTGGGCCCCAGGTAGAAACCGTGATGGTCAACGCCAACCGCAACCTCTCGGCCTATGAGTCATTTGGTGCCTCCGTCTGTCCCGATGCTTCGGCTGACTTTGCAGGACCGCTGTCGGGGTTTTTGGTGGGCCTAGAGCGCGCCGAAACACCCTACGTGCTGACCGTGCCGTGCGACACACCGCGCCTGCCACTCGACCTAGCCGAGCGTTTGGCCGCAGCCATGGTGCGCGAAAACGCCGACATTGCCATGGCCGCAGCGCCTGAGACCAACGACGACGGCGAAACCCAAATTCGCACACAGCCTGTGTTTTGCTTGATGAAGATTGAGCTCTCTGAAAGCTTGGTGAAGTTCACCCACGCCGGTGGCCGCAAGATTGACGCATGGACCGCGCAGCACAACACCGTGGTCGTGGCCTTTGACGACCCCCTGGCGTTTGCCAACGTCAACACCTTGAACGAACTGCAAGCCCTAGAAAACGCCGCGCCATGAAAAGCATCGACGACATCGCGGCCGCCCTGCAAGGCTACGACCCACAAGCCTTGAGCGTGGACCAAGTCAACGCGTTTTTGCACGAGCTCGTGCAGCCCGTGTCTGCCGACGAATCGCAAGACGTGTATTTGTTTGACGCATTGGGCAGCGTGCTGGCGCAAGACGTCGTCTCGCCCATCAGCGTGCCTGCGCACAACAACTCGGCCATGGACGGGTTTGCGTTGGATGCATCCCAACTCAAAGCAGACGAGCCTCTCGCTTTGCGCGTGGTGGGCACCGCACTGGCGGGCAAAGCCTGGCAAGGCAAGGTCAACGCAGGCGAATGCCTGAAGATCATGACAGGCGCCATCCTGCCCGACGGCCTAGACACCGTGGTGCCGCAAGAGTTCTGCCAAATCGTCAGCGCACACGATGTGACCACCGTCACCATCCCGCCCAACCTTCTGAAAGCGGGCGACAACCGCCGCTTGCTAGGCGAAGACCTGATGCAAGGCGAACCTGCACTCAAAGCAGGCCAACACCTCACGCCCGCCGCATTGGGCCTCATCGCCAGCCTTGGCCTGCCCGATGTGCGTGTGCACCGTCGTTTGCGTGTGGCCTATTTCTCCACCGGCGACGAAGTGCTGAGCTTGGGCGAAGCGCCACGCGAAGGCGCGGTGTACGACAGCAACCGTTACACCGTGTTTGGCCTGCTCACACGTTTGGGCTGCGAAGTCATCGACATGGGCGTGGTGCGTGACGACCCTGCCCTGTTAGAGGCTGCGTTTGGCAAAGCCGCACAAGAGGCCGACGCCATCATCACCAGCGGCGGCGTGAGCGTGGGCGAAGCCGACTTCACCAAAGCCATGATGAAAAAACTCGGCGATGTGGCTTTTTGGAAAATCGCCATGCGCCCAGGCCGCCCCATGGCCGTGGGTCGCATTGGCAAATCGGTGTTGTTTGGCCTGCCCGGCAACCCCGTGGCCGTGATGGTGACCTTCCTCGCTTTTGTACGCCCGGCACTCTTGCGCATGATGGGCAGCACCGCACAACCTGCGCCGCTGCTGCGCGCCAAGTGTTTAGAGCCTCTGCGTAAAAAAGCGGGCCGCACCGAATACCAACGTGGGTTTGTCAGCAGCGCGCCCGACGGTACGCTGCACGTGCGCACCACCGGCAACCAAGGCTCAGGCGTGCTGAGCTCGATGGTACAAGGCAATGGCCTCATCGTGCTGCATCACGCGCAAGGCAATGTCGCTGTGGGCGACGAGGTAGATGTGTTGATGTTTGACGGCGCCATCTAGGCACCGCCTGTCTCAAGCGTTAAGACATCATCTCCGCAGGAATTTCCATCGGGCCTGTGCCGCTGTATTTTTCAAGGTAGATGTAAATCACAGGTGTGATGTAGAGCGTGATCACTTGCGAGAACGCCAAACCACCGACCACCACAATACCCAAAGGCATGCGCAACTCAGCGCCTGCCCCCAAACCCAAAGCAATCGGCAAAGCACCCATCATGGCCGCGAGCGTGGTCATCAAAATCGGGCGGAACCGCGTCAAGCAAGCCGTGCGAATGGCTTCACGCGGCGTCATGTTGTGCTGACGTTGCGCTTCAAGAGCGAAGTCAATCATCAAAATCGCGTTCTTTTTCACGATACCAATCAGCAGCAAGATACCGATGGTGGCGATGATGGTCAGCTCCATGCCAAAGAGGCGCAAGAACAGCAAGGCACCAATCGCCGCCGATGGCAGGCCCGCCAAAATCGTCAGCGGGTGGATGTAGCTTTCATACAAGACACCCAGCAACACGTAAATCACAAAGATGGCGCTGATGAGCAAAATGATTTGCCCAGATTGACCGCTTTGGAACACGGCGGCATCACCACCATAGCTGGTGATGATGGTGACAGGCAACTCAATGTCTTTGGTGAACTGGTCAATCTTGGCCGTTGCGTCGCCCAACGGCACATCGGGCGCCAAGTTGAACGAAATCGTCACCGCTGGAATTTGACCTTGGTGGTTCACGGCCGTAGGACCAATGAAACGTTTGAAGTTGGCCACGCTAGAGAGCGGCACCAAACGATCCGTGGCACGACCACGCACATAAATGTCGTTCAAGCCAGCTTCGAATTGGCGACTTTCCTCCAACGACTCCAAAATCACTTGGTAGGTATTGACCGCTGTGTAAATGGTGGAGATTTGTTTCTCACCATAAGACGAATACAAAGCCGTGCGAATGTCTGCCATCGTCACACCAGCACTTGCAGCTTTTGCGCGGTCGATGTCAACCAGCACGTTCAAACCTTTGAGTTGTGAATCGGTTGTCACGTCACGGAAGATAGGGTCTGCACGCATTTGGCGCACCATTTTTTCAGACCATTCGTTCACGCCATCAAAGCCCACACTTTGCAAGATGAACTGGTAACGGCTCTTGCTGACCTTGCCACCGAGTTGCAAGTTTTGAATGGGGCGCATGTACACGTTCAAGCCAGGCAAAGTGCGGAATTTGGCACGCAGACCTTCCAACACTTTTTGCATGGGCACGCGTTCGCTCTTGGGCTTGAGGTTCAAGAACATGCGGCCGTTGTTTGGCAAGTTGCCGTTGTTACCGCCTCCGCCTACAAACGACACCATGCTCAATACGTTAGGGTCGTTTTTCACCATTTCAGCGGCTTGGTCTTGCAGCTTCAGCATGGCACCAAAGGAAATATCTTCAGCGGCCTCTGTGGTGAGTAACACCTGTCCCAAATCTTCTTCAGGGAAAAAACCCTTGGGCACCCAGATGTACATCGCAATGGTCACCACAAACGTGCCGATCGCGACACCCAACACATGACGTTGGTGAGCCAAACACCAGTCCAGCGTGGACTCGTACTTGGTCAGTACAGCATGGAAAATTTCATCAAACTTGATGGTGATCCAGTAGTCCTTAGGCTCTTCACCATGCTTGGGCAAAAAGCGGCTACACAACATGGGCACCAAAGTGAGCGACACAATGGCTGACACCAAAATCGACAGCGACACCACCACCGCGAACTCACGGAACAACAAGCCAATCGGGCCTGGCATGAAGAAAATGGGAATGAACACCGCCACCAGCGAAATCGAGATCGAGATGATGGTGAAACCGACTTCTTTACTGCCCTTCAAAGCCGCTTTGAGCGGGTGCATGCCCTCTTCCACGTAGCGCACGATGTTCTCTAACACCACGATGGAGTCATCGACCACCAAGCCCACGGCCAGCGTGATACCGAGCAGCGACACGTTATCAAGGCTGTAACCTAACCAATACATCAAGAAGAACGCACCAATCAATGACACCGGCAAGCTCAGCGCCGGAATGATGGTCGCTGCCGCGTGCTTCAAGAACAAGAAGATCACCAACACCACCAAAGCGATGGTCAAGGCCAAGGTGTAGTTCACGTCGTGAATCGACTCGCGAATCGACATTGAGCGGTCGTTCAACAAATTGATTTGCATGGACCCGGGCATTTGTTTTTCGAACTGCGGAATCATGCGCCGAATGCCATCGACCACCTTCACCGTATTGGCACTGGGTTGACGCAGAACCGCAATGATGACGGCGCGCTCACCCATGAATGAGCCACTGGTTTTGACCTGCTCGTAACTCTCGCTCACCACCGCCACATCAGACAAACGGATGGGCAAGCCATTGCGCTGCGCAATCAATAAATCCGCAAACTCACGCGCATGCACAAGTTGCGGATTGGCATAAATCGTCAAAGCTTGGCGTGGACCATCCAAGACACCGACGGGTGCGTTGGAGTTGGCTTTGTTGACCGCTTGAGCCACATCATCCATCGTCAAGTTGTTCAAGGCCAACTTGGCAGGGTTGGCGCGCACGCGCACGGCGTAGCGTTTTTGACCATACACCAGCACTTGGGCAACGCCATCGATGGTGGACAAGTTTGGTGAGATCAAGTTCTCGGCATAGTCGCTGACTTCGAACAAGTCCATCGCAGGCGAACTCAACGCCATCAGCAGCACAGGCGCATCTGCAGGGTTGACTTTGCGGTACGACGGCGGCGTGGTCATCTCAATCGGCAAGCGGCGTTGCGCACGTAGCAATGCGGCTTGAACGTCCACCGCTGCTTTGTCAATGTCACGGTCGTTGTTGAATTCCAGCGTGATGCTGGTTGTACTCAAGAAGTTGGTCGAGCTAATGACCGTGATGCCGTCAATCGTGGAGAATTCTTTCTCCAAAGGCAAGGCCACTGAAGCTGCCATGTTTTCTGGACTGGCACCCGACAATGTGGCCGACACCTGAATGACTGGGCTGTTAAAGCTAGGCAGTGCCGCCACGGGAATTTTGGTGTAGGCAATGACACCTGCCACCACGGTCGCCATGGACAGCAGAATCGTCATCACTGGACGACGAATGCAGAGTTCTGAAATCGTCATTTGTGTGCTTCGGCTTTGGTTTCTTGCTTAGCTTCTGGCTTTGCATCGCCCTTGGCCGCCGCCTCTTTCACTTTGCCGTTGGGGCGCAAGTTTTGCTTGCCTTCGACCACCACTTTTTCACCGGCATTGATGCCACTGATGACAGCAAAGCCTTGGCTTTGGGTTTGCACTTTGATGGGTTTCATGCTCACGGTGTTTTCGGCATCGACCACAAACACTTGGTCGCCACGAGCATTCGTCACCACCGCTTGCGAGGGCACAACCAGGACATCTTTGAAGCTCCCCGCTTTGACTTGCAAGCGGACGAACTGGCCTGGAATCAGCGTGTGGTCGGGGTTATCCACCACAGCTTTGACCTTCACCGCGCCAATCGCTTGGTCCACCTGGTTGTCAATCACATAGACCTTGCCTTCGCGTTTTTTGCCATCGCCCATTTGAAAGCTGATGGTGGGTGTTTGACCCGCTTGCTGCGCTGCAAACAAAGCAGACAAGGCGCTTTCTGGCACGGTGAACTGCACGTTCATCGGATCTAGTTGCGTGATGGTGACCATTGCGCCTTGCGTCGTCGTCGTGGTCGCGGTGGTGCTGGTAGACACGGTGTTGCCAGGCTGCACCAAGGCACCTGGAAACACGTTGATGATGCCCGCACGTCCTGTGATGGGAGAACGAATGTTGTCGTAGCTCAGTTGTGCTTGTGCGGCGCGCGCTGCAGCTTGTGCGGCGCGCGCATTGGCACGTGCGGTATCGACCGCACCTTGCGCCACAAACTGTTGGAGCAACAATTCTTCAGCTCGGTTCAGTTGACGCTGAGCGTCGTCTGCAGTGGCTTGTGCTTTGTCGTAATTGGCACGATCAGCGCGGTCATCCAAGCTGATGAGCAAATCACCAGCCTTGACCTTTTGACCTTCTTTGATATGAACCTTTGCCACAACATTGGTAACTTGTGGGCGAATGTCAACGATGTTCGCGGCAACGGTACTACCCGTGGCGTCCAAAATCACGGGGAAATCACGCGCTTCCACCACAAATGTGGTGACTGTTTGAACGGGTGATTTGGCATCTGTCGTGCCAGCAGGCCAAAAATACTTGGTAGCGCCACCGATCACTACAAGCACCGCAGCGACCCAGATTAAACTTTTTTTCGTGACTTTTTTAGACGGGTATTTCATAGCAAGCAAACGTTTTCTTTGCGTATTTTGACAACAACGAGCAATGTACCAGTTACACCCGCTTTAAGCCGCAATATGCCCGTGAGACGGCACGTCAAAGGAAACCTTTACAACAGCTTCACAACACCTGTCACCTACCCGACAAGGCCAATTCCACACCTCGGTTAGCCAAGCCATCGGCCCGCTCGTTGTCCACATGGCCGGCATGGCCCTTGACCCAATGCCACACGATGTCGTGGTCACCTTGGTGGGTCAAGGCATCGAGTTGCTGCCACAAATCGGCATTCTTCACGGGTTGCTTGGCAGCCGTACGCCAGCTGCGGGCTTTCCAGCCATGAATCCACTCGGTGATGCCTTTGCGCACGTACTCGCTGTCTAAATACAAAGCCACCACGCAGGGGCGCTTCAAGGCGCGCAGGGCTTCAATGACGGCCATCAATTCCATGCGGTTGTTGGTGGTGTCTAGCTCGCCACCAAACAACTCTTTTTCCTGGCCCGAAGGCGAGCGCAGCAAAGCACCCCAACCACCTGGACCTGGGTTCCCTTTGCAGGCGCCGTCTGTGTAAATCTCTACCGTGTTCATTCCATTCCTTTGGATGCTGTGTTGGAGGCTGTCGTCACCACCGTGGCCGCACGCGGCACCGCTTTTTTCCATGCCGGCGACATCAGTCGCATGCCATGCACGCGCTTGACCGCGACCATGCCGTAGACCGCGCCCAAGATGGGCCACCAGCGAACGCCCGCTTCGTCCATCCAATCCAAGCGGTTCAACCAGCGCTCTGTTTTGACTGCAGGGCGGTAGCAACCAAAACTGGTGGACTCCACCTCAAAACTCAACAGCTGCAGCCAATCGCGCAAGCGGCGCTGGCCAATGAACTCGCCGACCTCGGAAAAGCCACGTTTGCAGCTCTTGCTCAGGCCCCAGAGGCTGTTGGGGTTGAAGCCACAAATCACCACCCGGCCCTCGGGTACCAGCACCCGCTCCACCTCACGCAAGGTGGCGTGTGGGTCGTAGCTCAGCTCAAGCGTGTGGGGCAACACCAGCAAGTCCAAGCTGGCGCTGGGAAAAGGCAAGGCTTCGTAGTTGGTGAGCAGCACATCGCGGCCCAAGGGCCAAGGCTCGGGGTGCGTGTCGCAGCCCAGCCAGCGGTGCGGCATGCGGTTGGTTTGCAAGGCATCCAGCGCAGGAAAGCCCAGTTGCAAGGCATGAAAGCCAAACACATCAGCCACGGCGCGGTCTAAATAGGTTTGTTCCCACGTGCGCAGGTACTGCCCGGCGGGAGACGCCAGCCAGTCAGGCAAACTATCGTTTTTTAAAGATGTAGATGACATGAAGCTGATTGCACTGCCTGCGTTCTCAGACAACTACCTGTGGTTGTGGCAACAAGACCAACGGGCCGTGGTGGTCGACCCCGGTGACGCCGCGCCTGTGTTGCAAGCACTGGCCGACCATGGTCTGACATTGGCCGCGATTCTAGTCACCCACCACCACGCTGACCACGTGGGCGGCGTGCGCGAACTCCACCTCGCCACAGGCGCTCAAGTGTTTGGCCCTGCCCGCGAAGAGGTGCCTGCCCCTTTCACCCCCGTCATGCACGGCGACCATCTTGAATTGCTGGGCCAAACGGTGGCGGTCTTGGATGTACCAGGCCACACGGCGGGCCATGTGGCGTACTTTCTGCCAAATGCCCCTCACAGCCCCGTGCTGTTTTGTGGCGACACCTTGTTTTCAGGCGGCTGCGGGCGCATTTTTGAGGGCACGCCCGCACAAATGCTGGCTTCTCTGGACAGCTTGGCGGCATTACCCCCAACAACGCGGGTGTGCTGCGCCCACGAGTACACTCTTTCCAACTTGCGATTCGCCCTCGCCGTAGAACCTGGCAACACAGATTTGCAGACCTACATGGCGCAGTGCCAGCAGCTCAGAGCCCAGGGAACCCCCACCCTGCCCGCCCAGCTGGGCACCGAATTGCAAATCAACCCGTTTTTACGGGCTCGACATCCCCGTGTGCGACATGCCGTTGCACAGCACGCTGAACTCTCAGCGCTCGAACAAACTGACGACGTGGCTGTGTTTGCAGCCCTTCGTGAATGGAAGAACGATTTCAAATGAAATTTTTACTCGCTGTATTTAGCCTTAGCCTCGCCCTGCTCACGGGTTGCGCCAACTTGGCCGAACAAGGCGCTACTGGCTCCGGTGGTTTGAGCCCGATTACCAAAGGCAATGCCAAACGCGATGGCGTGGCGCAACTGAACTTGCCCAACGACTTGTGGGAGCGCATCCGCAAGGGCTACCAAATGCCCGACCTGGAAAGCGACTTGGTCAACGACCGCACTCAGTGGTACGCCAACAAACCCGACTACCTGCAACGCATGAGCGAGCGCTCAAGCAAATACCTGTTCCACATCGTTGAAGAACTCGAAGCGCGCAACATGCCCACCGAGTTGGCCTTGTTGCCTTTCATTGAAAGCGCGTTCAACCCACAAGCGGTGTCTAGCGCACGTGCCAGCGGCATGTGGCAGTTCATGCCCGCCACGGGCAAAAGCTTCGACCTGAAACAAAGCGTCTTCCGCGACGACCGCCGCGATGTGCAAGCCTCCACCCGCGCGGCACTCGACTACCTCGAACGCCTGCACAAAATGTTTGGCGACTGGCACTTGGCCTTGGCCGCCTACAACTGGGGCGAAGGCAATGTGGGCAAAGCCATTGCGCGCAACAAACGCGCGGGCTTGCCCACCAGCTACACCGACCTGAACATGCCGATGGAAACGCGCATGTATGTGCCCAAGCTGCAGGCCATGAAAAACATTGTGGGCAACCCGCCGCAGTACAGCGTGGTGCTGCCCAGCATTCCCAACCACCCCTACTTTCAAAGCGTACCCCTGCCACGCGACATGGATGTGAGCGTCGCAGCCAAGCTGGCTGACATCTCGGAACAAGACTTCAAAGCCTTGAACCCCTCGGCACACCGCCCCGTATTGCTGGCCGCTGGCTCGCCCAACATCTTGCTGCCTTGGGACAACGCCGAAGTGTTCCAACGCAACTACGAAGCCTCCACCTTGGGTCGCATGGCCACATGGACAGCCTGGATTGCACCTTCCACCATGAAAGTCGCCGATGCAGCCAAGCACGTGAACATGAGCGAGGCGGACTTTCGCGCCATCAACAATATCCCGCCACGCATGCTCATCAAAGCGGGTTCAGCTCTGCTGGTGCCCCGCCATGCCAACGTATTGGGTGACGTGACCGCCCAAGTGGCGGACAACGGCAAGCTTGATTTGTCACCCGAAGCCGTGGCCAAGCGCAAAGCGTCTGGCAAAGGTGGCAAGCACGTCAAAGGCACAAAGCTGGCGTCTGCCAAAGAAAGCAAAGGCTCTGGCAAGAAACAAGTCGCCAGCAAAGGCGATAAAAAAGGCGACACCAAGGTCGCCAAGAAATAAAGCTGCGCAAAACGGAAGGCTTTGCGCCTTCCATGCGTTAAGCGTCGCGCCTGTCCACCAAGGCATGGGCAATGGTGCCCAAATCCACATACTCCAGCTCGCTGCCCACCGGCACGCCACGGGCTAGGCGTGTGACTTGCACACCGCGTTTCTTCAAGGCCTCACCCAGCACATGGGCTGTGGCCTCACCTTCGGCGGTGAAGTTGGTGGCCAAGATGACTTCTTTCACCGCGCCATCACTGGCGCGCTCGATCAGCTTTTGCAAGCCAATGTCTTTGGGACCAAAACCATCCAAGGGGCTGATGCGCCCCATCAACACAAAGTACAAGCCTTTGTAGGCGGCTGTGCGCTCCACCGCCGATTGGTCGGCTGGCGTTTCCACTACACACAAACGCGTGGTGTCGCGGCCATCGTCCAAACAGGTGTCACACACGGTTTGAGTGGTGAAGGTGTGGCAACGCTCGCAGTGCTGCACAAGGCTGGCCGCTTGGTGCAGGGCCTGAGAGATCAGCTCCGCCCCTTCGCGGTCATGTTGCAGCAAGTGGTACGCCATGCGCGAGGCCGATTTCACCCCCACGCCGGGCAAACGGCGCAGGGCCTGAACCAGGCCTTCCAGCACAGACGTGTCGCTCATTTAGAACGGCAGCTTCAGGCCAGGTGGCAAGCCAGCGGTGAGCTTGCTCATCTTGGCTTCGCTGGTTTCAGCGGCTTTACGCACAGCATCGTTGAAGGCGGCAGCCACCAAGTCTTCAAGCATGTCTTTGTCGTCGGCCAGCAAGCTGGGGTCGATGGTGATGCGTTTGACCTCGTGTTTGCAGGTCATCAAAACCTTGACCAAGCCAGAACCTGATTCGCCCGTGACTTCCACGAAGGCCAGCTCTTCTTGGGCCTTTTTCAGGTTTTCTTGCATGGCTTGGGCTTGCTTCATCAGGCCCGAGAGTTGTCCTTTGTTGAACATGTGTTTCCCTTTTTACAAACTAAAAAATAAAGCGGTTGAGCTTAAAGCGGCTTGATACTGCCCGGCACGATTTTGGCGCCGTAGTCCCGCATCAAACTTTGAACATAGGGGTCGTTGAGGATGATGGCCTCGGCCCCTGCCTGGCGTTGCGCGGCAGCGGCAGCATTGCGTTTGGCGGGACTGTCTTGCACGCGGCCCACTTCGACGGTGAGGCGCACAGGGTAGCCGGCGGTTTCGAGTGCTTTTTGCAAACGCTCGCGGCTGGTGGTGCTGTTGAGCGATTCACGCTCCACGCGCAGCATCCAAGTGTCGGTATCACGCGCCACCAACTGCGACTGCAAACCTAACTCTCGGACCAAAGCATTGATGGTTTCGGCGGCAGACATTTCCATCACCAACTTGTGCCAAAACTCACCTTCGGGTGTGGCCTCGATGTGCGGCACGTCGGTGGTGGGCATTTGCGGCTCAAGCGCAGCGCTGGGCTCGGCTTGCTGGCGCACAGGCATGGCCACCACGGCGGCGTCCGAGTCGTGGTCATAGCTGGGGCTGTCGCTGCCATCGGGGTCGTAGCCAGGGTCATCTTCCCAAGGCGCAACTTCACGTGGTTGCATGTCGCGCACGGGCAAGGCTTGCACGGGGACTTCGGCAGGTTGCACGGGTGCAGCAGGCGCTTGAGCTACTGGCTGAGCAACAGGTGGGACGACTGGCTTGACCTCATGCGCAACTGGCACAGAGGCCACAGCTGCAGGTGCCGAGGCAGCGCGTTGTGGATTAATTAGAGTTTTTTTTTCAGCCGAGGCCGAAGCTGCATTCAGAGCTTGTGGTTTGAACGCCAGCAAGCGCAGCAACACCATGGTGAGTGCAGCGTATTCGTCTGGGGCCAAGCCCAGTTCTTGACGGCCATGCAAACTCAGGCTGTACAGCAGCTGGGTTTCGTCGGGTGGCATCACACCAGCCAAGCGTGCCATCTCGGCGGCTTCGGGGTCTGAGGCATCGGCTTCTGCCATGTCGGGCACGGCTTGCAACACAGCCATGCGTTGCAACACCATCGACATGTCCTCAAGCGTGGCGGCAGCACTGAGGCCATTGAGGCGTAAAGCTTCCGAGGTTTCGACCACCGATTTGCCGTCGCCATGGGCCAAGGCCTCAATCAAACGGAACACATGCGAGCGGTCGGCACTGCCCAACATTTGGCGCACAGCGGCTTCTTGCAACTGGCCGCCGCCATAGGCAATGGCTTGGTCGGTCAAGCTCAATGCATCACGCATGGAGCCGCGCGCGGCACGAGCCAACAGGCGCAAGGCTTGTGGTTCAGAAGCAATGTTTTCTTGGCCCAACACATGGCCCAAGTGCTCCAACACAGTTTCGGGAGCCATGGGGCGCAGGTTGAACTGCAAGCAGCGTGACAGCACGGTGACCGGGACTTTTTGTGGGTCGGTCGTGGCGAGCACAAATTTCAAATATTCAGGCGGCTCTTCGAGCGTCTTCAACATCGCGTTGAACGCGGTGTTGGTGAGCATGTGCACCTCGTCAATCATGAAGACTTTGAAGCGGCCTTGCACCGGCTTGTAAACGGCTTGCTCCAGCAAACTTTGCACTTCATCCACGCCACGGTTGGAAGCCGCGTCCAACTCGGTGTAGTCGACAAAGCGACCAGCATCAATGTCGGTACAGGCTTGGCACACACCGCACGGATTGGCAGTGATACCCCCTGTGCCGTCTACGCCTTGGCAATTGAGCGACTTGGCCAGCACGCGTGACACGGTGGTTTTACCCACGCCGCGTGTGCCCGTAAACAAATAGGCATGATGCAAGCGTTGCGTGGTCAGCGCATTGGTCAGGGCTTGCACAACGTGCTCTTGCCCCACCATCTCTGTGAAGGTTTTTGGGCGGTACTTGCGGGCGAGCACGAGGTAGGACATAAGCCGCTGATTCTAAAGCGAGCGCATGCCTCCTCTGCGAGAAACCAGCGAACTAACCCGTTCGGCCCCAAACCCTCAACAAACGACAGAATTTATGCAGCACAAGCTAACTCATGCGTGTGGTCGTGAGATACATCGCGCAAAGGGTCAGTCGATAAGGTTTTGAGCAACAAATCGCCCATTTTTTCAAAATAAGCATTGGCAGCCGCGGTAGGAACAATGTATTTGGTCCGTCGATTGTTGCCTTTGTAGATCAAATCAATGAGTCCTTTTTGGCGCAAGGATTCCACACGGCGATGGATCGTGCCAGGACTGGCGAGGTGAATCATCGCCATGATTTGAGAAATGGTCAGGGGCTGACCTTGAAAATCTGCCACCGCGATGGCGCTCAACAACTGAACGCAGGCAGGCGAGACATACGAGAGCATGGCATCCATAGGCTCGGCTTTGCTTTGAATCAAATAATTGAGATACACATTTTTTGAAGACATGAAATTTCCCATTCCCCACTTGCGTGGATTTAAAAGATAAAAATAAAACCAACGAATGGGATTTAAAAATAAATATAAAACTCGATCTGTTCGATAAAGCACATAATGAATAAATTGATAATCTTTTTGCAAAAATATCACTATGTGTGAAGCCACACAAATACAAATAACTCACCAAAAAGAAACTTTAGAAATAAAACATAAGCACTCGAATGGAAATCTAATAGCTTTGACCAAGCACAATAAACTCAAAATATTCACAAGGTATTAATTTCACCAGAAATTACATTTTGTAAGAATAAGTAATGTGCAAGTAGTGTTCGCAAACGCACAATACTTATCTTTTTGAGAGTCTACAATTTTTTCAGTTCGGTTCAAAACGGTTAATTGAAAAAGGCGGTATTTGTGGACTCACGCGTCATGTATCCAATTAAAGCCAGCAACCGGTTGCTTGCAGCCTTACCTTCTGCAGAGTGGGAAAGATGGCAACCCAAGTTTGAAATGGTTCATTTAAAAGTTGACCAAACTCTTTATGAAAGTGGCTCCAACATACAGTATGTTTACTTTCCTGTTAATTGCATCATTTCGCTTCAGTATGACTTTCAAGATGGTGCCTCAGCAGAGTTTGCACAAATAGGCAATGAGGGTTTATGCGGGGTCTCCACCTTCATGGGGACGCAGTCAACCAACAGCAAGGCTGTTGTCATTGGCTGCGGGTCGGCTTACCGAATAAAAACTGATTTTCTCCTAGACGAGTTCAATAACTCAAGTCCATTTAGGCGTTTGATTTTGCGATATATGCAAGCCATGATGAGCTACGCATCGCAGACCGCCGTTTGCAACAGGCGTCACTCGATTGACCAGCAGCTTTGCAAAACAATTCTTCAAAATTTAGACAGAATTCCAGGCAATGAATTAACCTTCACCCACGAATTAATTGCCAAAACCTTGGGCGTACGACGCGAAGGTATTAGCCATACCGCAAAGGAATTACAAAATGATGGGCTTATTAAATACACACGCGGCCATATATCCATATTGGACCGTAATAAACTAACCCGCCATGCCTGCGAATGCTACAGCATTGTCAAAGATGAATATGAAAAACTTATTCCATCACAATTACTATCTAGGTTAGTCAGCTAAGCTTTTAACCACGCCCTACGCATTGATTTCAAATAAGGCTTGCATTTCTTCAATACTTAAATGAATCTTAGGCGTTGGGGCGGGCTCTGGCACAACACGCCCCTTCAAAACAATCGCATCTTCTTGAACTAAAACCTCCACCTCATACGAAACCTCCGAGGTGTAGCCATTGGTAAAGACACTAATGGCTTTTGCCAATACTGCCAAGCCTTCGGTCATCAATGCGTCTAAGGACGCATCATCCAACTGCTCATTTTTTTGCATGACGACAGAGGCCGTCAAATGCGGCGCTTGGGCGTTAAGTCGTGTCATGCTGTGGCGCCCGTTCAAACAACCACCATTTGGTGACGAATGGCAAAGCGTGTGAGGTCGGCCACTTTGTGCAAGCCCAATTTACGCATGATGTTGCGACGGTGCACCTCCACCGTGCTGGGCGAAATATCTAGATTTCGCGCGATTTCTTTCGAGCTTCGACCCACCGCAACCAAGCGCAACACTTGCGTTTCACGATGCCCCAACTCACGTCTGACGCTAATGGCTTGCGACAACGGCTCCTCCACATCACGGGTGAGCTCATGCATAGACCCTTCACACAAATAACACGACCCAACAGCTGCCAACCGAATAGCGGCCATCAAATCAGCAATCTCACTGTTCATTGAAATATGCGCCTTTGCCCCAGCCTTCAGGGCATCACTGATGGATAGACGTGAAATGCCGCTGGAAATAACAACAAAATGGTTGGTCGCCGAATGTGATGCAATCAGTGCATATAAGCCGGTACCATTTTTATCCACGGCACTGCTGCCAATGACCGTGACATCTGGCATCAAGGTTTCCAATTGAGACAAATCGAAATTGTGGCTATCGCACACCCCCACGACCTCAATCTCTGGGTTTGTTCTCAGCATGGCAGCAACGCCTTCGGCAATTACTTTTTGGTTGTATGCAACAAAAACACGAATTGGCATGCATTCCCCTTCACATAAAAATTTGAATATAGGCACATATATCAAATCAGAGCGCGCGACAGCACACAAAAGGAGGTATATCGAATGGGTTATGCCAAACCGTGACTTTGCATATGCAACGCCAAAGCAACCCGTCCAGAGCAATTGAGTTTTTGGTAAATGTGATGCAAATGCAATTTGGTCGTGCCTTCGGTGATGTACAGGTGCTGTGCAATTTTTTTATTCGGAAGGCCCTCGCTGACCATTTTGGCCACCACCATTTCTCGGGCGGTCAGCACGTCTGGCAAGGACGCATGGATAGTTTTTTTATCCAATAAGTGCGTCAACGTATCGATGGTCAGGTCTTTGTCCAGCCACTTCTTACCGGCGTAAACGCTTTGGATACATTGGGCCAAGACTTGCTTAGGCTTGTCCTTTGACACCATCCCTTGCACCCCCAAGTCAATGGCTTTACAGACATCACGTGTGCAAGCCCCTGTAAACACAACCGCATGTGTTTTCAGGGCTTTTTTTTGTATTTCTTCAATCAATACCAAACCTGTTTTATTTTGCAAAATTAACTCTGTGATTAATATATCTGGCTGAAATTCGATGACGGCCCTGAGTGCAGATTCAGCATCCAGCGCACAAGATCTAACCGAAAAACCATCCATATTTTGAAATATATGAAGCAACCCATCCAAAACAACTGGATGAGGATCAGCAAGAACGAGTTGAATAGCCACTTTTCGATACCTTTTTACCTCTACAAACACCTTGAACAACCCAAGGCATTCAACAAAGGGGGGAGAGAAGATAAAGAAGGAAGGCCGTCAAAGTAATCCCTCAAAACCGTTATTCATATGGCAGAGAACCATTAAGGTGAGGATGAATGCATATGTGTGTGATCGAACAAATATATTAAATGACATCACTAAAAATAATCGCCCTTGGGTGCATTTCTGTATTCCAAGATCAATTCATCTTTGAAAAGGAACCTGTGTATGCCCTCCCCCACCCCTCCCGCACTTACAGATAACACCGCAAAACCCAGCACAAGCAGCCCGTCATCCCACACAGAATCGTGCCACTCGGAAGAATATGTCGCAAAAATCAATAAGACCATCGATGAATTGAAGGCAGAAACGGCCGACCTCATGCAGCGCAGCTCGCAGGCACTGCATCAACAGTCTGAACAAATTCGTACGCAAGCCTTGAAGGCGCGGGAGTCAACGTTGAGCTATGTCCAGCACGAGCCCGCCAAAGCCTTGCTGATAGCAGCAGGCGTTGGCGCAGCCCTTGTGTTTTTGGGCAACTGGATCGGTCATCGCAACAAGCGCTGACCCTTGCGTGCCCTTGGAGGAGACAAACACAAAAATGAATGCCCCTGATTTCATGGCTGCGGTGTGGGGCTTGTTGCTGGCTCGACCGCAATTGTTCGCACAACACATGCAGGGCTATGCCGCGTTGATGCGTGACGAAGCAGCGCTTGCGGCAGCCTACCTGCGCTACCGGCTGTGTTTGTGGGTGGCATTGGTCGCATGCGCGGTGATGTTTCTCGGCTTCCTAGGTATCGCGCTGATGATGTGGGGCACAACGCCAAACGCCGCATTGATCCATGTGTGGATTTTTGTCTTGGTGCCTGCCCTGCCCTTGGCGGGGTTTGTCTTGACATGGCTTGCGTTGCGGCAACAGCCACCGTATCCCTTGTGGGATGCCTTACAGGGTCAAATTGCAGCCGACATGGCGCTGCTCGACACCCATGTCAACTGAGCAAGACCCTAGTGCGCAACTCGCGCACACGCGACAAGAAATTGCCAACTGGCTCAAGGCACATCCAGTCACACCGTCGCAAGCCGACACAACTGACACCACTCACACCAAGACATCCGCAAGCCCCAACGTATTGGCTGGGCTACTCTTGATCGCCATTGCCGAACGCGTGCTGAAGCGCTCTGCCAAACTGCCAACAGACACCTCGGCATTGCAACACGCGAAAAGTTTGTTGGAAGCAACGACACAAAAGCACCCAGGCTGGATGCTGGGGCTGGCCGTCATCACAGGTGCTGGATTTGCCGCGAGCCGTCCTTGGCGTTGGCTTGCACAAAAAGACACATGGCTTGGCTTGCTCTCACAACTCTTGATGACAGGGGTAACGCACGTTTTAGAGAAAGAATCTCTGAAAAAGGAATCGGCCACAGCAACGTCAAAATAGTGCATACAAATCAAGCCTTTGAAACGCTACGATATGACACTTATCAAATCAACCCCGGACAACGAGGGTAAGAAAATGACAGACGAAGTCGATATTTTGAGAAAAGAAGTGGCGGTCATGCGCGACGAATTTCGGGAGCTCAAGCAAAGCTACCTAGACACCCATCGTCGTTATGCGGACACCTTGTTGATGTTGCGCGGGCTCACGCAACACGCCACCGAGTCGGCCGAACAAGCCGCCAAAGCTGCCGAGTTTTCAGCCATCTGTTCAGAAAAATGTTTGGACGTTGCCAAACAAGCGGCATCGATCCCCATGATTGAAGCCGCCGAAGCCGCATCGCGTGCAGCAACCTCAGCCGCAGAGTCAGCCATACAAAGTGCGGCCTCTGCTGCCTCTGCTGCTGCGGCGGCGGCACTTGCAGTGGCACACCATGCAGAAGACGCATCCGCACAAGGCTCATCGGTGGCAGCAGACGCTTCAAAGAAAGCTGCAGCGTTCGCCGCACAAGCCGTGATGATGTCCAACAAGGCGGCGGAATATGCCCGCTCTGCGAGAGATGATAAGCGCACCTCCTGAGCCCCCAAACTCAACCTGGCCTCAAAGGCACCCGACATAGTCGGGTGCCTTTTTTATTGCACAAGTCACAAGGCGATGGTCATGTCTATATGCAACAAGTTATACCTGATCAAGTGGATTGTTTGGATTGATTGATTTTTAGAAACTCATCGCAGACAAAACGAAGAAGGCAACTTTCAAGTTTCGTCTAAGCAGCCAATATCAACAGATATTTGGCAAAACTTTACGACTTTGTTTCAAAGGAAATCATCATGAAAAAACTCTCTTCTATCGCCTTGGCCATCATTGCAACCACCGCTTCTGCATTTGCTTTCGCTGACAACGGTAACGGTAACGGCAATGGCAACGGTGGCGGCAACCAACAACAAAGCACCCCCACATTGCAAGCCACTGTCTTGGTGAACACCGCTGTCATCAACAAAGCTTCTGGCTTCAACGGCAAGGCACAACAAAACTTGGCATCTAACGTTGGTTCGTTTGCTTCGAACGCGACTGAAACGCAGTTGGTGATGGCCAAAAATTCTTTGATTGCCAACAGCGCCATGGGTGGCCAAGCCAACCAAAACATCGCATCCAACGTGGGTGAAGACGGTTTGCGCACAGCCACGGTCCAAGTGGCTTACATCAAAGACTCTGCTGTGATCAACAAGGCCAGCTGGGGCGGCAAGGCTTTGCAGAACTTGTCTTCCAACAGCAACTGCTTGACTTGCCAATAAGTTGAGTTAGTGCCTGCAAGGTGATGCCTAGGGTCGTTTGCACCACGAGGTCATTACCTTGCTTTTTTTGACTTGGGGGATAGGTTGATCATGAAAAAATTTGAAATATTCAAGTCTGTGCTTGGGCTCACGTTGACATCGCTTGTTTTGCACGCTGGCGCACAGCCAGTTCCTGGCGAAGACCCTGTGACGTTGAACCAAAAAGTGACGCGTGACATGTTGCCACTGAACCCCGTTGCACCATCTGCCGCACAAAACAACAACCAAGAAATGCCCTCATGGATGGACGCCAAAGTCACACGGTTGCTAGCCAAAGCCTATTCTGCGGACACCTCTGGCATTCAAACAGATGAAAACATCGTCAACACCGTTGCCACCAACGGTTTACGAAAAGTCTGCACACAAGATCTTGCCAGCAACACCAGCCCAGCAGCAGGCCGCTACGGCCCCAAAACAGATCCTCAAATCGTTGTCTTAAAAGGCGATCTCGTGAACATCTGTCGTTGACACCTAAAGCATCTTTTATAAAAACTTGGATACGTCAATCTCATGATTTTTCATACACACGCCCTCTACGCCCGGTCTTCACTGCAAGCAACGAAAAAAGCATTGCTGTGCCTTCTAGCGCTGTCCTTGACGGCTTGCAGCACACCGCCCGATGTTCGCAAAGACGCTGCGTTTCAAAGTTATGGCAACGCAGCCAACAGACCCACGGTTCGCCCTGTGCGGTCCATGTCGAGTTTTTCAGACTCCTTGCAGTGCATGGACAGATTGCTCAGAGACGCGCAAGTACCGACCACGTTGATCACCAGCAAACAAATTCCAGACTATTCCACACGTGCGCCCGTTGCCGCCAAAGAAATGGTGGTCACCGCGTTGCTGCAAATGTCGCGCCTCAGCAATGCCTTCAGGTATGTTGACTATGAAGTTGATTTGATACGTCAAGACACGGTGCAAAACCTGACCAACATCTTGCTCAACAACAACCAAATTCAATTGCAGCGCCCTTCTCTTTACCTGTCAGGTGCCGTGTCTTTTGTCGATCAAAACGTACTGAGCAACCGCATGGAAGTCGGCACATCGGCTTCACGGCTTGATACGGGTTACAGCAAAAACCGCAACGCCACGGTGATCGGGTTGGAGTTGCATTTGGGTGACTTTCGCACCCGCACGCTCATTCCTGGCATGGACTCAGCCAACGAAGTGGTCATTGGCAGCGGCGGTCAAGGTTTAGATTTGGCGGGCCGCATCAGCGAATATGGCTGGCAATTCAACGTTGGCAAAGACTATGCGCAAGGCTCGGGTGCTGCGATTCGTACCTTGGTAGAACTTGCCGTCATCGAACTCACTGGCAAATGGGCACGTGTCCCGTATTGGCAATGTTTGACGATGGAGCAAACACACCCCAACTTTCAGCGTCAACTTCGCGATTGGTATGACGAAGGCACCTTGGGCGTTCACCAAAACTTGGTCAAACGCTCCTTGATTTCCAAAGGCTACCTGAGTGAAACCGCTATGTCTGAGGCAAACAATGTGTCCGCATTCCGCGCCGCACTGGCTCGCTTCCAATCGGACAACGGCATGGTCGTCACGGGTGCGGTGGACTTCAACACCTACGAACGTGCGCTGCGCGATTTTGTTTCGCTCGATATGGACGGCAATTTGATGCGCTACGGCTGGTCGCCCACGACCCCCGACCCTGTGGACATGCGCAACAGCAAACAAGTGGCCACAAGCTCGGGCAAGGCGTATGGCAAGAATGAAGGACCACGCACCATCAACCTGCAAATTGAAAACGTGATGATGGGTCGCTCGCAATTTGAAGTTGGGGAACAAGTGTTTGTCTCGGCCACCGTGTCACGGGCCTCTCACTTGGCTTGCTATTTGTCCAACGCAACGGGCGGCGTGATTCGCTTGATACCGAACCCCATGTCGAATCAATCACAAGTCAGTGCCAACCAAGCCATTCGCCTGCCCGATTGGATGAGCCCCAACCCTGGCTACATGATTGAAACCGCATCACCAGGCACAGAAGGCGTGCTGTGCGTCGCGACCGACGATGACGTGACACAACGTTTGCCGGAAGCCATGCGCACCGAAGCATTCACCCCGATGCCGGGCATCCAAGGCTTGAAAGACATTGCCAAGCATTACACCGAAGCACTGCCTAAAGGACAGTTCACATCAAGCACGATGGAATGGCGCGTTGCCCCCCGACGCATCGCCGAACCTGGCAAGCGTGGGTAATACCGCATGAAAGCCCGCCTGTACTTCTTGAGTGCCATCTTGGTTGCGGCAACGAGCCAAGCGCAGTCGCCGAGCAAGAACGCACAGCTGCTGAGCCAGTCCTTGCCCGACGTGGCACCGCTGCTAGAACCAAAACAAGAAGCCGGCACGCCTGATTTACAAACGCGCTACCTCAGGCCCCTCTCGCCCGAGCAAGCCAAAGAGCTGGAACAACTCCAAATCATGGCAACGCAAACCACACATGCATCCGTGCATGAGGATGCGGTGGCAGCACGTGCCGCATGGATCTTAGGTTTGCTGTACTTGCACGGCACAGGCGTTCGCGCCGATGCCGCACAGGCGCGCCATTGGTTTGAAATCAGCTACGACAAAGGTGAACCCATGGCCAGCGCGGGTCTGGCGTGGTGCGAGCTGCAGGGTTGTGGGCATTTTCCAGATCCAAGTGAGGCGAAGAAGTGGATTCGTGTGCTGGAAAAAATTGATGCACCGCGTGCCCACTACTTGACGTGGGTTTCAAAACTACAGCTCTCGCCTATCAATGGCAAAAACGGCATGTTGTCGAATCGGCATTTACTGGTGTCGGCCGCGAATTCAGGGGATATGAATGCGCTCATCGAATTGGGCATCGAAAGCGCCTCACTGAACCACACAGACAAAGCACTGACCTACTTTGACCGTGCCGCCGTGCACTCGCAAATCGCAGCCGATAACGCCAAGCTCATCCGAGACCGGCAAACACAGCAACGCGCGGCAGAGCAAGCCAAGAAGTCCAAGCCTGCCACGCCTGCGGATGCACAAACACTGTTCAAGCAAGCGCAGAAATACCACCGCGGCGAAGGCATCCCCGCCAATTACAACGAAGCTGTTCGACTCTACAAAATGGCAGAGCGTTTGGGAAGCCTAGAAGCCAAACGCATGTTGAATTTGATCTTTGCACGCACCCAACCCGATGGCCAAATCGACATGCTTTGGATGCGGCAATTGGCCAATGCGGATGTCACAGGAAAAACACCACACTTCAACAGTCAATCGGCCATCCAGTTGTTGCACCGCGAACCAACGCCGCTGTATGACCTGCTGCCAAAGCTCTGGAAAACCACGGCGGCTACGCCTGGATGACGCTGAATGCGCACTGCTCATGCCAACCAAAGTCCAACTCCTTAACGGTGATCCTCAGGTAAACCCACCACAAGTTACCCAAGCCCCAAAAGTCCCTCACCCATCGACATGCACCGAGTGGCATTTAGATGCACTCAACATTTATTTGGAGATCACCATGACCATGTTTAAAAAAATCTTAGTTCCCACAGACGGCAGCGACACCTCAAAAAAGGCGGTCGCGACAGCACTTCAATTGGCTCTTGAGCGAAAAAGCCAAGTGCGATTGATTCACGCCATTGACGAATTGGCTTATGTCTCCAGCCATGAATACGCGGGCGAGATGGTGGGATATGCACGCGAGTACGGTGCCAAAATTTTGGCCGAAGGCCTTGAGTTCATGAAATCCATGGGCGTTGAAGGCGACACCAAGCTGATTGATTTTGCAGGCGCACGACTCGGCGACACGGTGGCCGATGAAGCCTTGTCTTGGGGGGCCGATTTGATTGTGTTGGGCACGCACGGACGCCGTGGCATTGGCCGATTTTTGCTGGGCAGCGGTGCCGAGCAAGTCACACGACTCGCCCCCGTGCCCGTGCTGATGGTTCGCAACCCCGAAGCCAAAGACAGTTAAATCACAAGCCAATGGCTTTTTTAGCCATGCGGTAACCGGCGTGAATTAATTGCTCAATGGTTTTGAGGGAAAAGTCATAACCCTTGGCAAACGGCACATGGCCACTGTGCTCACGCACGATGCGGGTGATGGCCATGGGCGCTTCGCCGCCCATCAGCTGAATGAATCGCGGTTGATGCTGAATGCGCTTGGCCGCGTCAGCGGGCAATTCGTGAACGATTTCTTCGACCAAACGTTGGTACTCACGCACCAAATTGCTCATCCGTAAATCCGTATGGATGCGCTCGGCATACACAATTTCATCGCGCCGCCCCATCACATCCAACAGGTTTTGCGGCAACAAGGTGCGTTTGCCGGGGAACAAATCGATGATGAACACGCGTTTGCCTGCAGAGCCACAGCGTGCCAACACATCCTCTAACGGTGAGTTGCTGACGATGCCCGCGTCCCAATATTTTTTACCTTTGATTGATGTCCAAGAAAACGCGGGGGGCAAGCTGCCACTGGCCAGCACATGCGCAGGCGTGATGTCATCGATGTAGCTGTCAAACATCGCCAGCTCACCGGTCTGCACATCCACGGCTTGAATCAGCAAACGAATGGGGCTGCTTTTGAGCTGACTGAAATCAACGTACCGCGTGAGCAACGCTTTGGCTGGCGTCAAGTCGTAGAAACTTGGCCACCGAGCAGGCGTGTTCTCGGACTTGAGCATCGACATGAGCCAGCGTGGTTTGAAAAACTGAGGCACACCAAACCACACTGCGTGCTGAGAGGCAAAAAAACGCCGCAAACTCTCTTCTGGCACCTCAGGCAACACCAAAGCGAGGTCTCGCCAAAATGCTTTCAACGCTGAAGCCGGGTCATGCGGATTGCCCGCCATGATGGCGCCATTGAACGCACCAATAGAAATGCCCGCCACGATATCGGGCCGCACGCCCGCGGCATCTAAGGCGCTGACGGCGCCACACTCAAAGGCACCAAACGCACCACCACCTTGCAAGATGAAGATGGTCTGGTTCGGAATGTGGTTCAAACGAAAATCAGGATTGGACAGGTCATGCTTGAGCGCATGAAGGTTGACACGGTGCTTGATCAATGTTTCCGTCACCTTGATTTCGTCCGTCGGTCGCCCCAATGCAAACAAACCTCGGGGGATGTCGTTTTTCAAAAAGAACGAGGCGTATGACCCTTCAGCCAATGAGCCCCGTTCAATTTTTTCAGCATGCTGGTTCACCACACCCAACAAGGTGAAACTCTGGTCAAACACATGGCTGTAAAAGTAGCTCACTTCGACATAAGGCAACTTCTGTCCAAGCATGTTGCGGGCCGCCACACGCCCCTGTTTGACGGCGTTGTCCCAATGCTCAACGCGGTGCTGACAATTGAAGACGTCATCCTGAAAGTTGGCCACATCGCCTGCGGCAAAAACATGGGGATTGTTGGTGCAAAGAAAACGATCCACACGCACGCCGTTGTCCAACTTGAGGCCACTGGTTTTTAAGAAGTGGATGTCGGGTTCTACGCCCGCAGCCACCACCACCAACTCGCAGGGGATGGTTTTTCCTGCGGCGGTGGTCACCGACTCGACCACGGTTTTTCCTTCAAATGACCTAGGCATGTCGCTGACCAAAACTTGAATCCCTTGTGCTTCTAGTTTTTTTTGAAAGTGAACGGAGATTTCTGGGGTGCTGAGTTTTTCTAAAACACTGTCCCGCTCTATCAAAGTCACCTCTAGCCCTTTTTGGCGCAGCGTTGCCGCGACCTCTAGCCCCATCAAGCTGCCACCGATCACCACGGCATGCCGCGCACGTTGCATGCTGCGCCACATGGCTTGCGCATCCGACAACGTACGCAAGTGATGCACCCCCTGCAGATACTCACCTGGAATGGCTAAGCGGGTCGGTTTCACGCCTGTGGCGATGAGTAGCTTTTTGTATTGGATCAACTCATGCGTGAGCGTGCGCAGCGTTTGGTGCAGGGGTTGCACCGAGGTCACCAACGCACCCAGGCGCACATCAATCGACAGCTCTTGAAATTTGGATGCCGACAAGATCAAGCTAGGCTCTGGCGGTTCTTCGCGAAGCAGCAACTTTTTCGACAGCGGCGGCCGTTGGTAGGGCAAATACGCCTCTTGCGTGAGCAAAAGAATTCGTCCTTGGGCGCCTTCGTTCCTCAGCGTCTCGGCAGCCGTGACACCGGCCAGGCCACCACCCACGATGACAAAGTCAAAACGATTCGTCACAACAAATCATCAGACCTTCACACGCCACGCAGGACAAATGGATTCGGCCACCACTTCGGGGTAATTTCTGTATTGAATTGGCTTTCGCTCCCTCGGGGGAAGACTGAAATAAACCAACCCGCACCGAAACCCAGTTTGCGAGCTGTCAGACGCCAGCAGGTTGTGACAGTTGCGACAAGTCGGCAGTTGCTGGACGGATGGATCAAATGTTTTGCTCATACTGAATCACATAAACTGATACGGATTCAATGTACGAAGGGTGCGCCAATCCCACTGTGCGCCGTCACACGTAAAAGTGATAAACGTGATCGCCTGATGGGTGAGGCATCGCACAGATGTGTTGGGAACTCTCTCGCTAGACTTTTCTGACTCTTTTATTCACGAAATGCGCATGTGACCAACCGAACCAAAATTTGTGATTCACCAGATCGCGCTACGTCTGATTTGGCATTCGCGCTTGACCGTCAAATTGAGGTCTCGCTTGCTGCGCTGACCGGTGGACTCTCCCCCATCTCGCTGGCACTGGCGAGCACGGATTGGGCCTACCACATGGCCACCTCACCCAACCTCTTGATGTGCCATACCTTAGAAACTTGGCGTCAAACCATTGAGGCCCATGCCGCTCAAAAGGACATCACCTCCGACGACCCACGCTATGCCGATGCCAACTGGCAAACATGGCCGTTCTCCGGCGCCAAAGACATGCACCACATGGTGGAGTCTTGGTGGAGCAAAGTGACCCAACTGCGAGGCATGGAGCATCACCACCAAGACGTGATGCACTTTTTCATCCGTCAATGGCTGGACATGCTGTCGCCTAGCAATTCACCCGCGCTGAACCCGACGATCTTAAAAACCATGTTCGACACACGGGGGGCAAGCGTGGCACACGGCATGGCTCACGCCATGGATGACTGGCGAGACCACCAAGGCTTACCGCGTTTGAAAAAGGAAACGCAATTTCGCATTGGCACAGATGTGGCCTGTACACCCGGTCAAGTGATCCATCGCAACCATCTGGCTGAATTGATTCAGTACACGCCCAGCACGCAGCGGGTCCAACGTGAACCCATCTTCATCGTTCCTTCGTGGATCATGAAGTACTACATCCTTGACCTCTCGCCGATGAACTCGATGGTGAAGTATTTGGTCGATCAAGGTCACACGGTGTTCATGTTGTCTTGGCGCAACCCTGATGCCTCAGATGCGCTACTCGACATGCGGGATTACTTAGAGCTTGGGGTCCTCAACAATTTGGCGGTCGTCACCGAGCGCACCCAAGGCGTACCGATTCATACCGTAGGGTATTGCTTGGGCGGCACGTTGTTGGGGCTGGCGGTTGCTGCGCTGTCACGACCTGGCGCAATCCAAGGGGCAGAAAAGATTGCACCTGTGGCGTCAATGACGTTGCTGGCATCACAGCTGGATTTCAGCAACCCTGGCGAGTTGGGCGTGTTCATAGACGAGCCTCAAGTTTCTTTGCTTGAAGACATCATGGCGGAACAAGGTTTCTTAAGCGGTCGGCAAATGGCAGCGTGTTTTCAATTCTTGAAAGCACGTGATTTATTTTGGTCTGCACGCATCCGCGAGTACTGGTTGGGACAACCCGATGTGATGAACGATTTGATGTTCTGGAATGCCGACGTCACCCGCATGCCCGCCTCCATGCACAGCGAATATCTGCACAAGTTCTACCTGCACAACGCACTCGCACTGGGTCAATACGAAGTGGATGACGTACCAATTTCGTTGTCAGACATTCGTGTGCCAGTGTTTGCCGTAGGCACCGTGAAAGACCATGTCACGCCTTGGCAATCGGCCTATGAGGTGAGCCGACTCACCCAATCGGAAGTGACGTTTATCTTGGCCAGCGGCGGGCATAACGCAGGCATTCTCTCGCCCCCAGGCGCGACTGATCGCAGCTTCCAACACCACACCATGCCTTTGGATTTACGCATCGAGTCCCCACAAACTTGGCAACACATGGCCAGGTCTGTCAACGGGTCTTGGTGGCCAGCATGGCATGCGTGGCTTGTGGTGCACAGCAGTGGCTCAATCCCTGCGCATCAGCGCGAAGCACTTGACCCCATCGCCAAAGCCCCCGGCTCATATGTTTTCGTGCGATACGACGACTGAGCAAGCCGAGGTATGTGGCTTAGCGAACGCATTTTTTCGCGCCTAAACCAGACACTGTGAATGAGTCAACGTATGACTCATTCCATCCACACCATCGGTTTGCCGACTTCACCAACAGGGTAACTATATGAAAGATCAATCCATGCCTCATCTCAATTTACTGGCGCAATCAAGCTCGCTTTACACCAACTCTTTTTCCAACTACATGAAAAAATTCATGGAGTTGGCGGTCAAGGAAAACACCAAAATGATGGAAAAAGCGCAAGCGCGTTGCCTCGATATTTTTCAAACCAAAAACTCAACAGCGGCCATGCAGATGACCTCCGAGCACATGGCGGCGACTGCCAACGATTGGATTGAATTCGCGCTGAAAACGAACTCAATGGGCTATCAAGAACACCTGGCCTTCATGACAGCGCTCCAAAAACAATTGATTGAAAGCAGCGAATCGTTGAGCTCGTCCATTGACCACCTGCCCAATGACTCCTTGGCCAGCTCGGCTTTGATGCTGACCGCATTCAAATCGGCGTTGGAAATGAGTAACCATGTGATTGACTCTGCACAAGTAGCGTCTAAGCGCACAGTCGAATTGGCGAACCAGTCGTGGAGCGCCGCATCGAACCATCACAACCTCATCAAAGAAGCCAAGCCCCAAAAAAAGCAAGAAGCTTGATGAGGCGGGCTTGAAAAACTCGCTTGTGTCCTACAATTGAGTTCGACGGGCCTCCTCACATGGTGAAGCGGCCAACTGGGTCAGGCGGGGAACCGAGCAGCCCTAACTGTGGAGCCAGTGCTGAGGGTCGGGCCCGTCAACTTATTTCTTATAACATGAATGTTGTCAATAACTTATGGTTCTTTTGACGAAATAACATTCAAGTTTGTATCACCTCTATGAATCACCTGTTGTTCAATAACATGGTGTTCA
>Ga0228699_1000037_pt1 | contig 136597 bp, 133 predicted proteins | sample McNCre217_Aug_MG_FD_178016 | JGI IMG/M metagenome (GOLD analysis project Ga0228699, IMG submission 178016) | Freshwater microbial communities from McNutts Creek, Athens, Georgia, United States - 2-17_Aug_MG | ecosystem: Environmental > Aquatic > Freshwater > Creek | place: USA: Georgia... | reverse complement strand
CCGCGCCTCGGTCGTGATCAGCAACCCCTCCTTGGCCCTGACCACCCCATGCCCATCGGTCCTGAGCTCAAACCCATCCCCACGCTTGTCCATGCGCCCGCGATGATCCGGGATGCGCACCACCTTGGGTGCGAGGACGGGTTGGCCCATGAAGTGGGGCAGCGCAGCAGAGCTGGCCGTCAGCGTGGCGCTGCGGCCGGGGAAAAGGTTGGGGGCGAATGACGAGGCATCCAGCAGCATGGGACTGATCCTTGAAGAATCAGTCAATGCTAGTTCTTTTTAATTAATTTCTTGAATCTTGAACCCGTAAAACTGTGGAAGCTCACACTTTCAATAAGGGGATCTTCAAGCCCCCACCACCGCCGCAGCCCCCCCATCCACCGGCAGGAGCACGCCGGTGATGTGTTTGCCCGCGTCAGACGCGAGCAACACCACGGCGCCTTTGAGTCCTTCGTCGTCGCCCACGTGGCGCAGGGGCAGCATTTCTTCAATCGGTTCCAGCGTGCCGGGTTTGGTCAAGTGCTGTGCCATCTTGCTCGGGAACACACCGGGCAAGATCGCGTTGACGGTGATGCCGTGTGGGCCCCATTCGCAAGCCAGTGCTTTGGTCAGCGTGGCCACCGCGCCTTTGCTGGCGTGATAGGCCGCGGCCTGCATCGAACCGACGGTGCCACCCAAGGCCGCAATCGACGAGATGTTGACGATGCGTCCCGCGCCGCGCGGCATCATGCTGCGCTTGACCACTTCGCGTGAGAGCAAAAACACGCTGCGTGCGTTGAGGTCCATCACTTTGTCCCACGCGTCCATGGGGTGCTCGGTGGCCGCAGCGCCCCAGGTGGCGCCCGAGTTGTTCACCAGAATGTCGATGTGGCCCAAGGTCGCCAAGGCGTGATCGACCAGCGCGAGCACCTGGGCATCGTCGCGGCCATCGGTGGCGAGCACATCCACGGTGTGACCGGCGCTGCGCAATTCGCTGGCGGCGGCGTCTAGCTCGGCTTGTTTGCGTGAGGTGATCAGCAAGCGCGCACCGGCCTCGCCCAGGGCGTGTGCCATTTGCAAACCCAGGCCACGTGAGCCGCCGGTGATCAAGGCGTTGCGGCCCTGCAAGTTGTGCAATTGCTGGATGGTGCGGGGTGCGGTCATGTGAGTCTCCTGGTGTTTTGAGGTGTGAACAAGTCCACAAGGTACCACCAGATTCGCAGGCGCGAATCGTCCGATTCGACGATGGCAATCGGTGAGCGTCTGATTAGCCTATGCCCACAGAACACATCAGCGCAGCTAACCGCGCACATTGACGAACCAAAGGAAGCGCTCTCCCATGAAAACACGCATCACCGAACTCTTAGGCACCCGCTACCCCATCATTCAGGGCGGCATGATGTGGGTGGGCACAGCCGAGCTGGCCGCTGCGGTGTCCAACGCGGGAGGTTTGGGCATCTTGACCGCACTGACCCAAGGCTCGCCCGAAGGCTTGGCGCGCGAGATTGATCGCTGCCGCACCATGACCGATCAGCCTTTTGGGGTGAACCTCACCTTGCTGCCCACCGTCACACCACCGCCTTATGCCGAGTACGTCGACGTGGTGATCGATAAGGGCATCAAAGTGCTGGAGACCGCGGGCAACAGTCCCAAAGCCTTCATGGCCAAGCTCAAGCAGCACGGCGTGCGCGTGGTGCACAAATGCACCAGCGTGCGCCACGCCTTGTCGGCCGAGCGCTTGGGGGTCGATGCGGTGAGCATCGATGGCTTTGAATGTGCCGGCCACCCGGGTGAAGACGATGTGGCGGGCTTGGTGTTGATTCCGGTGGCCGCGAGCAAGCTGCGTATTCCCATCATCGCCTCGGGCGGTATTGCCGATGGCCGTGGCATGGCGGCTGCTTTTGCGCTGGGCGCTGAGGGCGTCAACATGGGCACGCGTTTTTGTGCGACCCAAGAAGCGCCCATTCATGACCAAATCAAGCAAGCCTATGTCGACGCCAGCGAGTGCGACACCCAATTGATTTTGCGCACCTTGCACAACACCGGTCGCGTGCTCAAAAACGCAGTCTCTGACGAAGTGATTGCCATCGAAGGCCGTCCGGATGGTTGTGAGTTTGTCGATGTGCAACCCTTGGTGTCGGGCCAACGTGGTCGCGCGACCTTGCAGTCGGGTGAAGTCCAATCAGGCTTGGTGTGGGCCGGGCAGGTGGTGGGCTTGATTGACGACATTCCCACCTGCGCCGAACTCATCGAACGCATGGTGGCCGACTGCCGAGCCAGCCTCGCAAGGGCGAGCGCACTGGCTGCTTAACGCACGCCAAGGTTTTTGGCGTGCTGAATGAAGCGGTCGACCAAACGGTTGCTCGACGGACGCACGGTGGCCAAGGCAATCCCAATGTTGAGCTTTTCGGGGTTGTCGCAGAGGCTTAAAAAGCGCACGCCTTTGTTGCGATAGCGGCGTGCCACCCCCGGCACCAGCGCCACGCCTAAGCCACTTTCGACCAAGCTCACGATGGTTTGCACCTGCACCGCGTCTTGCGCGATGCGAGGGGAGAAGCCCGACTGTTGGCAACGCAGCATGGCGACCGCAAACAGGTTGGGCACCGAGGCCTCGGTGTACATCACGAACGGCTCTTGCGCAAACTCCGACAAGGCGGCTGATTCCTGTTTGCGCCACGGACTGTCGGCAGGAACGGCCAGCACGAACTCGTCGTTCTCGACGGGCGTGAGCTCAAAGTCACCGGGGTGCAGCACCGGGAATCGCACCAGCCCCAAGTCCAGCGTGTTGGCTTCGAGCCGCGTCAAGATGTTGGCCGTGGTTGACTCGTCCAGTGCCAACTCCACTTTGGGAAAACGCCGCCTGAAGCTCGGGATCAACTGCGGCAGCAACGAGTAGGTGGCCGAGCCGATGAAGCCCACGCGCAGCACACCGCCTTCGCCGTGCAGCGCGGTGCTGACCACCTGTTGGCATTGCTGGGCGTGAAATATGGCCTGCCGTGCATCGGCCAGCATGGCTTGGCCAGCGAGGGTCAATTGCACCCCCGTGGGCAATCGCAGAAACAGCGGACCGCCCAGCTCTTCTTCGAGCTTTTTGATCGACACCGACAGCGGCGGCTGCGCCATGTGCATGCGCTCGGCCGCTTTGTGAAAGTTGCCGGTCTCGGCCAGCGCTACGAATTGTTGGAGTTGCCGCAAATTCATCTTGATACCGTTTAAGTATTGGTTTGAAAATTATTAATATTGGACTCAATTATGGCAAGGCACTAAATTCAGTCCCAGAACACCATCCAACAAGGAGACCCACCCATGAGCCAGTTGCCGCTTCAAGGCATTCGCATCGTCGACGCCAGCGTGGTGGTGATGGGGCCCTACGCCAGCCAGTGGCTGGCAGATTTGGGGGCCGAAGTCATCAAGGTGGAATCGCCCGAGGGCGACTCCACGCGCTACACCGGGCCCGGCCACGAAAACGGCATGTCCGCTTTGTTTTTGGGCGTGAACCGCAACAAAAAAAGTGTGGTGATTGACCTGAAAAAACCCGAAGGTCCAACGGCCTTGCGCGAGCTCATTGCCACCGCGGATGTGTTCATGCACAGCATGCGTCCGCAAAAACTGGGCGCGGTCGGCTTGGACCCCGATGACTTGTTGGCGGCCTTTCCGCGTCTGGTCTTTGCAGGCCTGCACGGCTTCACCGCATCAGGCCCCTACGGCGGCAAGCCCGCCTATGACGACATCATCCAAGGCCTGTCTGGCAGCGCTGCACTGATGGAACAACAAAGCGGCGTGGCGCGCTACTTTCCCAGCATTGCGGCCGACAAAACCAGCGGCCTGGTCGCTGCCATGGCCATCATGGCCGCCTTGATGAAACGCCAAGCCACGGGCGTGGGCGGCATGGTGGAAGTGCCCATGTTTGAAACCATGGTGGCCTTCAACTTGGTCGAGAACTTTTACGGTCAACACTTTGAGCCGCCCTTGTCGGCCCCCGGCTATCCACGCGTGCTGGCCGATTGGCGCAGGCCCTACCGCACGCGTGACGGCTACGTCTGCATGATGCCGTACACCAACGCGCACTGGCAGAAGTTCTTTCAAGGCGTCGACCAACCCGAGTTGGCGAGCGATGTGCGCTTCACCAGCATGGCCGCACGCACGCAGCACATTGAAGCCTTGTATGAAATCACCGGTCAGATCGTGGCGCAGCATGACACCGCGCATTGGTTGGCTTTGTGTGAGCGGTTGGAAATTCCAGCCGCGCGCATGAACACCTTGGCCGACCTCAACACCGATCCGCATTTGCAAGCCACCCAGTTCTTTGCCGAGCTCGATGACCCCGCCATGGGCGCTTTGCGCTTTCCGGGCGTGCCCGTGTTGTTTGACGGCGAGCGCCCACCCGTGACCTCGGTGCCGCGTTTGGGCGAGCACACGCACCATGTGTTTGCACAAGCGGGTGTATCGGCAGACACCGTATCGGCTTGGGTGGCCAGCGGTGCGGTGCAGGCGCATGAAACGCATGGCACCCACCAAACGTCCACCTCTTGATTCAGACCTTCAACCCATACATTGAGACACGCACATGACAGCCCCATCCCCCTCTGCCAAACGCCTAGGCCAAGGCTTTTATTGGCAAGACATTTCGGTTGGCCAGCAGTTCGACACGTTCAAACGCACGATCACTGAAACCGACTTGGTCAACTTCATTTCATGCACAGGCATGCTGGAAGCCATCTTCATTGAAGAAGGTTACGAAGGCGGCGCCATCCAAGGCCGCCCTGTGCCCGGTGCGCTGACCTACACCTTGATTGAAGGTTTCATTTTGCAAACCATGATCCAAGGCACGGGCTTGGCCATGTTGGAGTTGACGCAAAAAATCTTAGCGCCCGTGCTGGTGGGCGACACCATCCATGCTGAGATTGAGGTCACGGGCGTGCGCCCCACATCGACCAAGAACCGCGCCATCGTCACCTCAGACATTCGCGTGTTCAACCAACGCGGTGTGTTGGTCATGACCTACACCGCCACGCGATTGTTGGCGGGGCGCCCGAACTGATAGACCACAGTCAGCACAACAGCCAGCACCATACATTCACACGCATTTCAAAGTCAGGAGACACCCATGAAGTACATCACTCGCCGAACCGTTTTAGCCACCACCGTGGCCTTGGCCACACTCACTGCTGGCGGCGCGATGGCGCAAGCCAATTACCCTGACAAGCCGATTCGCCTGGTGATTGCTTTCCCACCCGGCGGCCCCACCGATTTGGTGGCGCGTGTGTTGGCGCAAAAGCTCACCGAGCAAATGGGCCAGCCCGTGGTGGTTGACAACAAACCCGGCGCCAACGGCAACATCGCGGCTGAGCTGGTGACCAAAGCCCCATCAGACGGCTACACCTTGTTCTACAACACCTCAGCCGTGGCCTTGAGTCCAGCGCTTTATAAAAAAATGAGCTACGACGTGCGGGCCGACTTTGCGCCAGTGGCGTTGACGGCGGTCATTCCGTTGGTACTAGCGGTGCATCCCTCGCTGCCCGTGAACACCGTGCAAGAGTTTGTGCAATACGCCAAAAACAACCCCGACAAATTGAGCTACGGCTCGGCGGGTAACGGCAACATCACCCACCTCGGCGCGTATTTGATTTTGCAAGACAAAGGCCTCACCGCCGTGCACGCCCCCTACAAAGGCAGTGCCCCCGCCTTGACCGATTTGGTGGCAGGACAAACCCAATTCACCACCGACACCATCAACTCGGCGTTGCCCTTCATCAAAGAAAAGCGACTCAAAGCTTTGGCGGTGACCAGCCTCAAACGCACCAGCGTGTTGCCCGATGTGCCCACCCTCAGCGAAACCATCATGCCGGGCTTTGAAGTCGGCGCTTGGCAAGGCGTGTTGGTGCCGGCCAAAACATCGCCCGAGATCATCAAACGCTTGAACGCCGAAGTCATCAAAGCGCTGGCCTCGCCCGACGTGCGTGCCAAGTTGGCGGTGCAAGGTGCGGAGCCCTTGGGATCCACGCCCGTCGAATACGGCAACTACATCAAATCAGAGTTGGATCGTTGGAGCCGTGTGGTCAAACAAACCGGCGCATCTTTAGATTGACCCCACAGACAGGAGACTTCGCATGAACCGTTCTTTCTTTTTCAAAACCGTCGTAGCGGCTTGTGTGTCGGTGGTGGGAGCCTTGAGCGCCACCTCGGCCTTGGCGCAAGCGAGCGACTTTCCTTCCAAGCCCGTCAAGTTTGTGGTGCCGTTTCCACCGGGCAGTGGGACCGACACCTCGGCCCGTTATTTCGCCAAAAAGTTCACCGAGCTCACGGGGCAAACCGTGGTGGTGGACAACAAACCAGGGGCCAATGGGTTCATCGCCGTGCGCAACGTCTTGGGCGCACCGGCCGATGGCTACACCGTGTTCGTGGGCAGCAACTCGACCTTGGCGGTCAACGTGGCTTTGTTCAAAAGCTTGCCTTATGACCCCGTCACCGATTTCGCGCCGCTGTCGATGATGATGCGTGCGCCTGCCTTGCTGGTGGTGCCCGCACAGTCGAGCTACAACTCCGTGGGCGAGTTGGTCGCTGCGGCCAAAGCACAACCCGGCAAGCTCGACTATGGCTCGGGCTCGGCGGGTTATCAGTTGATGGCCGAGTTGTTCAACGACGTGGCCGGCGTGCAGCTGTTCAACGTGCCCTTCAAAGGCGCGTCAGAAGCCATGACCGCCGTGGCTTCCGGCACTGTGCACATGGCCTTTGCTGACATCACGGGTGCTTCTGAGTTGGTCAAAGGCGGCAAGCTGCGCGCCCTGGCCGTGGCCAGCGACCGCCGCGTGCCTGCGGTACCCAACGTGCCCACCGCCATCGAAGCGGGCTTGCCTGGGTTCACCGCCTACACCTGGGTGGGCGCGATGGTGTCGGCCAAAACACCGAAAGCAGAAACCGACAAATTAGCAGCCATCATGGGCAAGATCGAAGCCATGCCTGAGACGCGTGAGTTCTATGAAAAGTTAGGCGCGGAAACCATGCGCGGTGGTGCCGAAGAAATGCGGGCTTTTCAAAACGCTGAAATTCAGTTGTGGAAACGCATCGTCACCAAAGCCAAGGTGGAGCAGCAATGAGCGTCAACAGCGCATCACCACTTGACGCATCGCAAGCTCAGCAAGTTCCTGATGCCACCACCACGCCGCGAGGCGCGTTGTCGCATGTGCGTGTGCTCGACCTCTCGCGCGTGTTGGCCGGTCCGTGGGCTGGGCAAACCTTGGGGGACCTCGGCGCGCATGTGATCAAGGTGGAGCGCCCAGGCACGGGCGACGACACGCGGCTGTGGGGCCCGCCGTTTCTGAAAGATGAAGACGGTCAGGCCACACGCGACTCGGCCTATTACCTGTGCACCAACCGCAACAAACAATCCATCGCGGTGGACTTCACCCAAGCCGCCGGACAACAACTGTTGCACGAGTTGGTCAAAAGCTGCGACATCGTGATTGAAAACTTCAAGGTCGGCAGCCTCGCGCATTACGGCTTGGACTACGCCTCGCTGCAAGCCATCAACCCCCGTTTGATTTATTGCTCCATCACCGGCTTTGGTCAAACCGGCCCTTATGCCAACCGTGCGGGCTACGACTTTTTGATCCAAGGCATGGGTGGCTTGATGAGCGTCACTGGTCGCCCGGACGGCCAGCCCGGGGAAGGCCCCATGAAAGTCGGCGTGGCATTGACCGACATCTTGACGGGCCTCTATGCCAGCACCGCCATTTTGGCCGCGTTGGCGGCACGCGAACAAACAGGACGCGGCCAGCACATCGATTTGGCCTTGCTGGATGTGGGCGTGGCCTGCTTGGCCAACCAAAGCATGAACTACCTCTACAGCGGCAAATCGCCCACACGCATGGGCAACGCACACCCCAACACCGTGCCGTACCAAGATTTCCCAACGGCCGACGGCTACATGATTTTGGCCATTGGCAACGACGGCCAATTCGCCAAGTTTTGCCATGCCGTGGGCAAGTCGGAATGGGCCACGGACGAACGTTTTGTGTCGAACCAAGCGCGTGTCATCCACCGCGATGTGTTGATTCCGTTGATGCGCCAAACCACCGTCATGCGCACAACACGCGAATGGATTGCCTTGTTCGAACAAGTGGGTGTGCCTTGTGGCCCGATCAACACCTTGGCCGATGTGTTTGCTGACCCGCAGGTGCAAGCGCGTGGCTTGCAGTTCACCATGCCGCACCCTGTGGCGGGCGATATTCCGTTAGTGGCCAGCCCCATTCGCATGTCGGACACCCCCGTGCAATACCGCACCACGCCGCCGCAGTTGGGCCAGCACACGCGTGCCGTGCTGAGCGAGGTGCTGGGCTTGTCTGAACAGACGATGAACGAATTACAACAACAAGGTGTTTTGGGAGGCCTACCGGCATGAGCACTCTGGATTCACTGAACCTCACCCGCATTCCTGCGGACGATGAGGCCTTGCGCGCCGAGGTGCGTGCCTTTTTGAGCGAGGCCATGCGCGACGTGCCCGCGCACATCCGCGCCAAGTCGTGGTCGGGCTACGACCCTGCGTTCAGCCGCGAGCTGGGCCGACGCGGTTGGTTGGGCATCACCCTGCCCGAGGCGTATGGCGGTGGTGGGCGCAATGCGTTCACACGCTTTGTGTTGGTCGAAGAGTTTTTGAACTTTGGCGCCCCCGTGGGCTCGCACTGGATTGCCGACCGTCAAAGTGGTCCGCTGATTTTGAAATACGGCACCGAAGCCCAAAAGCAGTTCTACCTGCCGCCCATTTGCCGCGGTGAATCGTTCTTTTGCATTGGCATGAGTGAGCCCAACTCCGGTTCTGACTTGGCCAGCGTGAAGACACGCGCCACCAAAACCGACACGGGCTGGTCGCTCAGTGGCCAAAAAATTTGGACCACCAACGCCCACCATTGCCATTACATGATCGCCTTGGTGCGCACCTCGGGTGACGCACAAGACCGTCACAAAGGCTTGTCGCAAGTGATCGTCGATTTGTCGTTGCCCGGCGTGACCATACGGCCCATCACCGACTTGTCGGGCGACAGCCATTTTTGCGAAGTGTTCTTCGACAACGTGCCACTCCAAGACGATGCCTTGATTGGCGCCGAAGGCCAAGGCTGGGAACAAGTGACCGCCGAACTCGCCTTTGAGCGCAGCGGGCCCGAGCGTTTGTATTCGAGCATTGTGTTGTTCGACCAATGGCTGGCGTTCATCCGCACCCCACAAGGTCGCACGCCCGAGGCTGTGCGCTTGGCCGGAAAAATTGCCAGCCAACTCACGCCCTTGCGCGCCATGTCGGTGGCCATCACCGAAAAACTCACACGCGGCGAAAGCCCCGTGGTGGAAGCCGCGTTGGTGAAGGACTTGGGCACCGGCGTGGAGCAGCTCATTCCGGCGGCGATTGCCGACGACTTGTTCTCACGCGAGTCGCAAGACGTGCCGCTGGAGCTGCTGCAAACCCTCAACTACGTGACGCAAGTGGCGCCCTCGTATTCACTGCGCGGTGGCACGCGTGACATCTTGCGCGGCATGATCGCGCGCGGCTTAGGCCTCCGTTGAAAGACATGTGATGGACGATCTTTTTTCAGACGCCTTGCGTCAACTTCTCGATGACCAATGCCCCCCCGCCGTGGTGCGCCAGATTGAAGCATCGGGCGACGGTGCTGCGCTGTGGGCGCAGCTCCACGACTCTGGCTTTGCCGATGCCTTGGTGCCTGAGGCCCAAGGTGGCGCCGGCTTATCGCTGCGCGAGGTGCTGGGTGTGATGGCCTTGTGTGGCCGCTACACCGTGCCTGTGCCGTTGGCCGAAACCATGATGGCGCGCAGCGTATTGACCCGTGCGGGCTTGGTGGGGATTCCCAATGGCAGCATCACCTTGGCACAAGGTCAATGGGCAGCGGACGGCAGCTTGGTGTGTGCCAATGTGCAGCTGGGGCGTGTGGCCGATGCGGTGTTGGTCAGCGATGCCCACCACACGTGGCTGCTGTTCACCCCAGATGCAGACAGCTCGCCCGCCAGCTTTGTGCTCGACGCCGATTTGCGTTGGTCTGCGTCCCACGTCACCGCCGCGTTGACCTTGCCTCAGCACCAGGACATTCGTTTGTTGTTGGGTTGCATCAATGCCGCGCAGTTGTCGGGTGCCTTGTTGGCGGTGTTCAACAACACCTTGCAATACGCCAATGACCGCGTGCAGTTTGGCAAAGCCATTGGCAAGTTCCAAGCCATTCAGCACCAACTCAGCGTCATGGCCGAGCACAGTTTTGCTGCCCACATGGCGGCCCAATTGGGGTGTGCCAGTGACACCGCGAGCCCTGACCGTGTGCGTGTGGCTGTGGCCAAAGCCCGCACCAGCGAAGCCGCGCTCGAAGTGGCGGGCTTGAGCCATTCCATCCACGGCGCCATTGGCTTCACCCACGAGTTTGATTTGCAACTGTTTACCCGCCGCTTGCACGCGTGGCGTCAATCGGGCGGCGCTGAGTCGTATTGGCACACCGTGTTGGGCAACGAGTTGGTCGATCACCGCAACGGCTTGGCGCTGGACTTGATCCGCAGCGCCACCGATGTCACCGCATAAATACACAGGACATTCACCATGACACATTTTTTGAAATCTGAGCGCGAAGGCGCTGTCTTGATCTTGACCATGAACCAGCCCGAGACGCGCAATGCGCTCACGGGCAACACCGCCGTGCAAGAGTTCGTCGACGCGTGCGATGCAATCCGCTTAGACCCCTCCATCCGTTGTGTGATCTTGACGGGCACCGGCCCCGTGTTCAGCTCGGGCGGCAACGTCAAAGACATGCAGCGCTATTTCAACGAAAGCTTGACGCCTGACACCATTCGCGAGGAATACCGCAACGGCATTCAACGTTTGCCCAAAGCGCTTTACAACTTGAACGTGCCCGTCATTGCCGCCATCAACGGGCCGGCCATTGGCGCGGGCTTGGACCTGACTTGCATGTGCGACATGCGCATTGCCTCCGACAAAGCCACCTTTGCCGAGAGTTTTGTCAAAGTAGGCATCGTGCCCGGCGACGGCGGCGCGTGGTTGTTGCCACGCGTGGTGGGCATTTCCAAAGCCAGCGAAATGGCGTTCACGGGCGAAGCGTTAACGGCACAAGAAGCCCTGTCGTGTGGCTTGGTGTCCCGCGTGGTCGCTCACGACACCCTGTTGGACGAAGCCCGCAAACTGGCCGCCAAAATTGTGGCCAACCCCGGCGGTGTGTTGCGCATGACCAAGCGCTTGCTGCGCGAGGGTGAGCGCAGCTCCTTGGAGTCGTTGTTGGAGTTGTCTGCGGGCTACCAAGCCATTGCGCACATGACCTCTGACCACCACGAGGCCGTGCGTGCCTTTGTGGCAAAGCGCCCGCCGCAGTTCAGCAACTGAGGCCCTCACAGCAGGCCCTGCGGGCGATGAGGCCCGCACTTGTGATGCGTGCAAAATGGGCCTCATCTTTTTGCCACCCATGAGTCCCTCCATGAAGACCTCCTGCATGCCCCACATTCACCTGCCATCCACGCGCTGGGTGGCCGCCAGCAGTTTGTTGCTCGGCATGTTGGGTGGGGCGTCATGGGCGCACGCCAACGAAGGCGATGCTTTTGTCACGCCTGTGCCCACCACACTGCGCTTCACCACCGAAAACATCAGCCTGCCTGGCAACGAAAAGATGGGCATGTTGGGCGGCACGATGCTGTTCGATGTGAGCGAGCGTGTGCGCTTGGGCGTGGGCAGCTACGGCGCGGTGCGTGGCGAACGGGGTGGCTTCATCACCCTGGGCGTGGCAGGCGAGGTGCATCAGCCCTTGAGCGACGCATGGTCTGCACGCGCAGGCTTGTTTGTCGGCGCGGGCGGTGGGCGAGGGGGCTACACCTTGTCGGGCGGCGGTTTGATGCTGCGCACCGATCTGGGCTTGGTGTATGACACCCAGCGCATGGGCAACGTCGGTTTTGGGGTGAGCCGTGTGAGTTTTCCGTCGGGCAGCATTGGTAGCTCGCAGCTCTATGTGCAATACGACTATCCGTTTCACACCCTCATGCGCGGGGGCTGGCCCCAGCCATCGCAGCTGCCCGCGAGCCGTTCAGGATTGCAGGGTTTGAAGGCCAACCCCAACGAGCTGTCGGCGGTGTATCGGTCCTACCACTTGCCCGCTTCGGTGGTGCGCGACGATGGTGGTGTGCAACACAAGCGCATGCAGTTGATGGGCGTGGAATGGTTGTCTTACCTGGACGACCGTTGGTTCTTGAAGCTGGAGTCTGAAGGTGCCATGGGTGGGCAGAGCAATGGCTATATGCAAATCTTGGCCGGCGGTGGTTACCGCTACCCGCTGAGCAGCAGCCAAGCCCTCAAGCTTTATGCAGCCTTGGGGCCCGCGGGCGGCGGTAGCGTGGACACGGGCGGCGGTTTGTTGCTCGATGCGGGCATCGCGTTCCAACAAAGTCTGAGCCAAAACCTGTCACTCGAATTGGGCCTGAGCGAGTTGCGCGCACCGTCGCGCAGTTTCAAAGCACAAAGTTTGGATTTGAAATTGGGCTACCGATTTGGCACGCCGGTTGTGGGCGGATCACGTGTGGCACTGGGCGACTTGAACCGCTTTGACGCCCGCAACTTGCGCGTGCGTGTGGCCAATCAAACCTATTACAAAGCCGCACCGCAGTGGCGCAATCGCTCGGTCGATGACCCCGTGGGCAACTTGGGCGTGCAGCTGGACTACTTTGTGTCACCCACGATGTTCTTCACGGGCCAAGGCTTGGCGGCTTACCGCGGCGATGCCGGTGCGTACATGACCGGCCAAATCGGTGTGGGTGCCCAACAGCGTCTGAGTGATCGTTGGTTCGTCGAAGCCGAGGCCTTGGCCGGCGCAGCCGGTGGCGGTGGCTTGGCCGTGGGCGGTGGCTTTGTGCTGCAAGGTAACGGGTCGGTGGGGTACCGCGTCTCGGATGCCACATCGGTCATGGCGACCGTGGGACGCATTCAATCCACAGGGGGCGAGTTCAAGGCCAACGTGGTGGGCGTCTCGATGGCGTATCAGTTCACGGGCTATCGCCAAAAATAAAACCTGTGGGGTGCTTGCCGCTGCAGGCTAAAACGACGCGCTGAGCGAGATTCGTTGGGCGAATCACCGGGCGACTGCAGGGTGTTTAGCACGTGCGCGACATGCAGGCTGTGCGTGGGCCTTTATGCTGCTTTGAGACTTTCGGTGTCAGCCTTGATGGCCGAAAAATCAGCTCATTGCACATCCACAGGAGAACGCCTTGAAATGGATCAAGATTGCTGCACTTGCAGTGCCACTCGCGCTTGCACTCGGCGCAGTATCGGGGGCCGCTTCGGCCCAAGACTTTCCCAAGGGTCCTGTCAAGATCATTGTTCCTTTCCCACCCGGTGGACCGACCGACACCGTGGGCCGTTTGTTGGCACAAAAGCTCCAAGAGACCTGGGGGCAAACCGTGGTCTTGGATTACAAGCCCGGCGCAGGCACCACCATCGGTGTGGATTTCGTTGCCAAGTCGGCCCCTGATGGGTTGACGATTGGCATGGTCAACTCCTCGTTGGCCGTCAACCCCACGTTGCGCAAAAAACTGCCTTACGACACGCAAAAAGATTTGGCTGGCATCACGCAACTCTTCAACATGCAACTTGCCATCGTGGCGCGGCCCGATGCACCGTTCAACAATCTGAAAGAGTTGATCGAGTACGCCCGAAAGAACCCCAGCAAGCTGAACTATGGAACGCCCGGCGCAGGCAGCACCACGCATTTGGGGGCCGAGTTGCTCAAGCGCGAAGCAGGCTTTGAGATGCAGCACATCGGCATGAAAGGCAGTGCGCCCGCACACACCGAGTTGATGGGCGGGCGACTGGATCTGGTGGTCGACCCCTTCTTGTCGATCCTGCCTTATGTGCAGGCCGGTCGCATGAAGGTGATTGCCACCATGGGCGACAAGCGCGTGGCTGGACACGATTACCCCACCGTCGCGGAGACCCTGCCGGGCTTCAACGTGGGAGCCTTGCTGGGCTTTATTGCTCCGGCAGGCACACCCAAAGCGGTGCTGCAAAAAATTCAAGCCGATACCAGCAAGGCCTTGGCCACGCCCGATGTGCAAAAGCGCGCGCAAGACTTTGGCTTGCAGGTGGTGGGCTCGCGCCCAGAACAGTTTGACGCCTTCATCGGCACCGAGATGAAGCGCTGGGGCCGCATCGTGACAGACGCCAAAATTGAACAGGAATAGGAGCAATTTGACATGAGCTTGCAATTCAAACCACTGCACAAAGTTTTCGCCGCACAAGCCAGTGGCATTGACCTGACCCAGCCGCTGTCTGATGCCGATGTGCGTGCCATCAATGCCGCCATGAACGAGCACGCCGTTTTGGTGTTCCGTGGCCAGCCGCTCACCGCGCAACAGCAATTGAATTTTTCAAATGCGTTTGGTCCGCTCGACATTGGGTTGAAGCGCGTTTTCAAGCGCCCAGAGCGCCTGGAGGACGAGCGTCTGATCGATATCTCGAACGTGGACGCACAAGGGCAGGTTGCCAAACGCGACTCGCCCAAAAACCTCTCCAACTTTGCCAACCAGTTGTGGCACAGCGACAGCTCGTTCATGAACCCGCGTGCTGCGTATTCGATGTTGCATTGCGTGATCAAGCCGAGCTGGGGCGGCAACACAGAGTTTGCCGATCTGCGTCATGCCTATGACACGCTGGACGAGCGCACGCGTGAAGAGATCAAGGACTTGAAGGCCGAGCACTTTGCCTTGCACACGCGGATTCTTCTGGGCGACGATGCCTACACCGATGAACAGAAAAAACAGATCCCACCCGCCGTTTGGCCACTCAGCGATACCCATCCTGGATCAGGCCGCAAGCTGCTGTACGTCGGCGTGCACGCCCGCCAAATTCTGGGCTGGCCCACCGCAGAAAGCCGCATGTATTTGCAAGACTTGCTAGAGCACGCGACCCAACGCGAGAACGTCTATGTGCACGAATGGGAGCCTGGCGATCTGGTGATTTGGGACAACCGCAGCACCTTGCACCGCGGTCGTCGTTACGACATAGCCGAGCGGCGCGAGCTGCGCCGAACGACCATCAATGACACGCCTGAAGCGAATTTGATGGCCGCTTAAAGGAAAGCCTGAACCAAGATCCAACTCACGTCGTTCGGGTTGATGCGCAGCAACTGTCCGTACAACTCGCCCGGCATGGTGTCGCCTTTAGTAATGTACAAATCTGCACGACCGTTTTGATCGAGCTTGGGATGCACCGGCCGCCACATGCCAGCGACAGGGCACACCTCGCCGGCCTTGAGGGGTTGCAATGCCACGGCTTCGCCGTTAGGGCCTTTCGAGACCGGGCCACCGGGTACAGGCACCCTGAAGTCCAAACTGCCCAAGAGGCGGTCCCACAAAGCTATGGCTTCTTCATCGCTCAGAGACGCTTTGGCGGCAGCGCCGATGCGATCTTGTTCGACTTTAGAAAACAGCTTGGCGCCTAAACGACCTGGATGACTGACGGTTCTCTCATCAGAAATGAATTCCCACTCGAAGTCATGTGTGCCGTCTTTACGACGCACCAAAGATTCTTCGCCCATCCAAATACCCACGGTCTTTTCACCTTCGCGCAAGGTATCTAACTTGGGGTAGTTCATGCCTAAGAAGGCTCTTTGTTTCTCGATGCTTTTGAGAAGTCCTTGGGCACCGGCAGAAACCGTCTTAGCCCCTTTGTTAGACGACACGGAAAAGCTGATATCAGGCAAGCTGGGTATGTAAATACCACCATCAAAGCGCTCGCGGAATTCATAGTTTGTGTCTCTGATAAATCCGAGTTTCAAACACACACCGGGTTCTTGGGGGACTTCGTCAGGGGCGCGGTAGCGTAGCTTTTGAATGATGGACTCTACGCTTGACCATCGGCTGGCCACTGTGCCTTTACGTGCTAGACCTTGGTACGTATAAGCGTGTCTTTGCGTTTGAGTTTTTCTTGCCGCGATTTGGTCATGCGCAAGTTGCTGCCCATCACACCGGGCAAGAAAACAATTGGGATCGCCAGGCTTGGCGGGATCACCATGTACACCTGCTTGGTGTCTGACTCGGGGGTCAGGATGATCACACCGCCTGCAGAGCCGTTGATGTTTTGGGTGGAGGGTTGGAAGTCTGAGGGGGCGACTTTGTCCATGGCGCGGCCTTTCTAAGGCCGGCCAGTTTAAGAGAACTTAATAATTAAATTTAAAGTACTGCCCAACATTGCGCTGTGCGTTGATAGCGAGCGCAGTGCAATGCAATGCAATGCTGCGTTTTACAGCACCGTCGGTGTCATCACCCCGTCCATGGTGAGTGACACCCCGCTGATGTAGCTGGCACGCGACGAGGCCAAGAACACCACCGCGTCGGCAATCTCACTCGGCTCGGCCATGCGGCCCAAGGGAATGCGTGCGGTTGTGCGCTTCATGGCTTCTGCTTCGCTGATGCCATTGGCGCGGGCATCGGCGGCAAAGCCTTCTTTGAGGCGATCGGTCACTGTGGCTCCGGGGTTCACAGCATTCACGCGCACCCCTTTGGCCGCGTAGGCTGACGCCAAACCCGCGGTTGCCAACATGAGCGCTGCATTGGCTGCGCCGCCTGGCATGTGGATGGGGCTGGCCACTTTGCCGCCTGCGCCAATGACGTTCACCACCACGCCTGAGCCGCGTTGGCCCATGCGCTGGATGGTCGGATCGATCATGTGGATGTACGAAAAGTACTTGGCCTGCATGGCATCGTGCCAAACCTGCGGGTTCAATTCTTCAGGCGGCGTGCGCTTGGCTGCACCTGCGGAATTCACCAGCACATCAACAGCACCAAAGTGAGCCTCGGCGTTGTCCAACACCGCCAAGCCTGAGGTGGCCTCTCGCAAATCTGCGGCAATGGTGTGGATGGACGCGGCGGGGTGATGCGCGCTCAGGGTTTTGACGGCAGCGTCCAAGTTGGCGCGGTCACGCGAGACCAAGGTGACGCGTGCGCCCTCGGTCAAAAACGTTTCTGCGCAGGCCAAACCAATGCCTTTGCTGCCGCCGGTGATCAAGACGTGTTTGTGGGTCAGATGCAAGTCCATGGGGTTCCTTCAAAGTAGGTGTCGCAGCGAGTGATAGCGGATTAAACCGCGTTCGCCGCCTCACGCACACAGGAAAACGCATGGCGCTGTCACCCCGGAGATTCAAAGGGTGTACTTGTTTCAACGTAGCGGAATTAACGGTTTCAGGGGATAGGGGAATGTGTGTCGCCCACGTATCGTCTCAGACCCGTTGCACAGACACACCCGAAAGCATTGCCTTGGCTACCGAACTCCTTCCTGTTGATTCCTCACGCATCCATCTGTATCCGTCCACCAACGGGTATGGGCATGGGGCACGTCCCATGTCGCAGGTGCTGACCGCCCGAGAAATCATGGTGGCGCAAATGGTGAGCCAAGGTTTGCCCAACAAAAAAATTGCCACCCAGTTGGCCATCAGCGTGGGCACCACCAAAACGCATTTGCACCACATTTACCAAAAGCTCAATTGCGCGGGCCGTTTGGGCTTGGCTATTCATATGCAAAAAAACGGATGGTTGTGATTACCTGTGTATGTGCGATGTCACGCGTTATTAAATAGCCCCCCCCTTTTATATTCGTTGATGAAGACGCACCGCGTCAATTTCATCTGGTTTGGGAGGGAGAGCATATATGTCGATTCGTATCTTGGTTGCTTATGACCAAAAGGTGATTTCCGATGGTTTGGCTTCTTTGTTAAAAAGAGATCAAGATATTCAATTGGTGGGCATGGTCAAGAGCGATCAGCTCAATGGCCAAGTGGTTGGACAACTCAATCCCCACATGGTGGTGGTGGGGCATATCTCAAACCCCCATGAGTTATTGCAAATCCCGATGTTCGAGACGCCGGCAGAAGGGGGGACATACCCCAAAGACCAAATCCGTTTCAAATCTGAACTGGGTGATCGTGAAGAGCAGGTGCTCAGGTTGGTCGCGGTCGGGCGTACTTCAAAAGAAATTGCACGTAATTTAGACATAGCCCCCAGCACCGTCGATGTGCATCGCCGCAATATCATGCGCAAATTGGGATTACATAAAGTGGCAGATTTAACCCGTTTCGCCATCAGGCATCAAATCATTTCAATTTAAATAACTCATCGGCACGTCGCGGCATTGACAATGCGCTGCAAAGCCTCCGGATTGATGATTTCAATGTGGCGGCGTTGAATATGGATGATTCGGTTCTGTGCCAATTTAGAAAAAGTACGGCTCACGGTTTCTAGTTTGAGCCCCAAATAGCTGCCAATCTCTTCGCGGGTCATGCGCAGTATCAGGGCCGAGCGCGAAAAGCCCTGCGCATGAAGACGCTGCATCAGATGAGACAAAAACGTGGCCACACGCTCTTCGGCGCGCATGCTGCCCAGCAAGAGCATGACGCCTTGGTCGTGCACAATTTTTTGGCTCATGATGCGGTGCATGTGCTGCTGCAGCGACACCACCTCTCGCGACAGTGTCTCCATCGACTGAAAGGGCAGCACACACACCTCGGCATCTTCCAAGGCCACCGCATCGCAGGTGTGGTGTTGGCTGACGATGCCGTCCAAGCCCAATATTTCACCGGCCATTTGAAAACCCGTCACTTGATTTCGGCCATCCTGGGTGGTGAGGCAGGTTTTAAATACCCCCAGCCGAACCCTGTAAAGCGATACAAAAGCATCGCCTAAATAAAACAAGGTGCTGCCACGTTTGATTTTCAGGCGTGAGCTGATCACATTTTCTATTCTCGATAAATCGGATGGGCTCACCTCTTGAGGCATGCACGTTGTCTTGAGGTGACAGTGCGAGCAAGCTTTTTTGGTGACAGATGAAATCATGAAATGAAAGCGTGTTGGGGAAACAAGCAATTTAACAAGCCCATCGCTCAGAGGGTGGACATCCTGCGGATGTATGTGCTTTGTCGCACTTTGAGGGATGCTTTGAATTCAAAACCTGCAGTTCTATAAGCGTGCTGACGCACAAACTTTGAATAGTCAAGTCTTCATACTGCTTGCATCGGAGGAGACTTATGTCGATCGAAAAAAAATTAACCGTCGAAGTGGTGATGGATTTGCCCCATGAGTTATCGGCTTATTTGTCGCAGGGCTTGTTGGGTATGAAGCTGCATTTTTATTGGCGAGCGTCGCCACAGCCCAATTATGTGAAATCGCCGCGCAAACACATCCATGTGAATTTGAGTGCGGACGAATTAGACGCCTTGATGAATTTGAACCAAGACCACTATGAGCATTGATCTGTCACCCATGATTCGACCCCACGCGAATCTCCATCCCAGCAATAAATTACAGCGCCGTGTGCAGTCCATGCTGGACTTGGCCGATGTCCAAATCAACGGTTCGCGGCCTTGGGACGTGCAGGTGCGCAACCCTGATTTCTACGCCCGTCTTGTGTCCAAAGGCAGCATGGGCTTGGGCGAGAGCTACATGGACGGCTGGTGGGAGTGCGAGCAGCTGGACGAGTTCATCCACCGCGTTTTGATGCGCGATCTGGACAAGCAGTTGCACCACGCAGGCATGCTGTGGTCGGTGTTCAAAGCCAACCTGTTGAATTTGCAAAACGAACGCCGCGCATGGCAAGTCGGGCGCGAGCACTACGACTTGGGCAATTCGCTGTTTGAACACATGCTGGACCCCTACATGGCCTACAGCTGCGGGTATTGGCGCAGTGCCCATTCTTTGAAGGACGCGCAAACCCACAAGCTGGACCTGATTTGCCAAAAACTCCAGCTGCGCCCCGGCATGCATTTGCTCGATATCGGGTGCGGCTGGGGCAGTTTGATGCGCTATGCGGCCGAGCACTACCAGGTGGAGTGTGTCGGCCTGACCATTTTCAAAGAACAAGCCGAATGGGCGCGTCTGCGATTGAGCCACCTACCGGTTCGCTTGGAGTTGATGGACTACCGCAACTTCAACCGCGATGGCTTGCACAAGTTTGACCGCATTGCCTCGGTGGGCATGTTTGAACATGTGGGGTACAAGAACTACCAAGCGTTCTTTGAAGTTGCCAAACGGTCGCTCAAAAAGGATGGCTTGTTCTTGCTCCACACCATTGGCCGCAATGCAAGCAACTATCCGCTGGACCCTTGGGTCAACAAATACATATTCCCCAATGGCGAATTACCTTCGGTGAAAGATATCGCGGAATTCAGCGAGCCTTTCTTTTTGATGGAGGATTTGCATAACTTCGGGGCTGATTACGACAAAACCCTGATCGCCTGGTATCAACGCTTTCATGCGGCCTGGCCAAATATCAAGCACGATTATAACGAGCGCTTTTATCGGATGTGGCGTTATTACTTATTGGCCTGCGCTGGTAATTTTCGCGCGCGTGGCATTCAATTATTTCAGGCTGTTTTTTCAAACCGCGGTATTTCTGGTGGTTATCAACGTCCAGTACTTTGAATTTATATTAAATATTTCAATCCATAGGCTGCCGTTTAAACGGCAGGCCTATTTATATTCGTTTCATTAATTTTAAGTGGCTATTTGTGAGGGCAGTAATCGGGTGAATTCATTTTTGACGATGGCATAACATTCGCACGCATTGTGTTGTAATTTGATGCGGTCGGTGACGGATATACAGCCACGGGAATATTCAATCAATCCTTCGCGTTGCAGTTTTTTGGCCGCTTGGCTCACGCCTTCACGGCGTACACCCAGAGTTTTGGCAATTAACTCATGGGTGAAACTCAGTTCATTGCCTGCCACACGGTCTAAATTAAGTAGCAAGGTTCGGCACAGCTGCTGGTCAATGGAGTGTCTGCGGTTGCAAACGGCGGTTTGCGAGGCGTGGGCCATCAGCACTTGCATGTAGCGCAAGATCAAGCGTCTGAAAGGGCCTGAGAGATTGAATTCATCCAACATGTATTCCGCTTTGAGGCGATAAGCGGCACCTCGTCCAATCACCACGGCTTTGCTGTTGGTGATCGCGCTCCCCATGAAAATGCATGCGCCACATAAACCTTCGTTGCCAACCTGGGCAAATTCGGCAGCACCGCCATCTTCAAAATCATATTGGAGAGAAATAATGCTGTTGACGGGGAAATAAACATAATTCACTTTATGCCCTGGGTCAAATAACACATCGTCTATATCCAAATTCACCATTTCTATTTTTGGTTGCCATCTTTCCCAATCTGTGAAGGGCAGGGCAGCCAATAATTTATTGCTGTGTTTGATTGGAGAGATCAATCGAGGTTGCATATATATTTCCGTGGTGCTTGTTTCATGGTTTGAAGCGCATTTGGGAAATATATGAGGTGTTGCTATTTTTCTTTGTGTGCTGACATACATATTCGTCTCCAAATTATTTGATGTGGTGGGTGGTCGTTTGTGTGTATGTTTGGTTTTATGTATTCAGGCGGCGGTATTCGATTTCTCTGATTCCTTTCTTTATTTAAAAAATCATTGCATGGATTCACTCTAGTGGAGTCCTCTTGTGATCTCTGTGTGTTAACACACCATCTTTTCGAGAAAACCCAATGAGCCACGCTTATGAAACCTGCCGCATAGCTTTAAGTCCTATCTTTTGTCCATCAAATAAAACTTGATACATATCAAAGTATCGAAATATCACCGTGCTCCAATGAATCTGTGTTCCTAGGACTAACCCCGAGATTCAGTCATGCACCCCAAAAGTAATTATTTAATTTCGCGTTTGCCAGAGGCAGACTTCGCAAGGCTAGAGCCTTCTTTGGAGCTGATCAGTTTTCAGCAAGGCCAAGTGGTCTATGAGCGAGATGTGCTGGTGGAGTTCTTTTACTTCCCGGTCGATGCGGTGGTGTCCTTGTTTGTGCAGCTGAGCGATGGCTACACGGCAGAAACCACATCCGTGGGGCGCTCCAGCATGTTCCCGATGAGTCTGTTGGCAGGTGGCAGCAGTTTGAGCAGCGCCGTCGTACGTGTGTCTGGCTTTGCTTATCGGGTGCCTGCCGACGTTTTGCGTGAAGAATTTCGACGCTGCCAAGGCTTGATGCAGATCCTCTTAGAGGCGATGAAGTTGCTGTTTGGCAAGGTCGGTTTGTCATCGGTGTGCAGCAGACACCATTCCATTGAAGAGCAAGTTGCGCTGTGGTTGTTGTCCACCATCGATAGCACTGGTTCCAACGCCATCAAAGTTACACACGAACAAATGGCCAGCATGCTGGGGTTTCGACGTGAAGGTGTCACGCACACCTTGGGCAAGTTTTTGTCCAAGCTTCTGATTTCAAGTGTGCGGGGGCGCATTCAGGTGATCAACCGTCCCGGGCTGGAAAAAATCGTCTGCCATTGCTATTGGGATCAGCTCAAGCAAGACCAACAAGGTCAACCAGCCACGCTTGACGCCTGAGGTGGCCACAGCGTCAGACCCAGACACTGCGCCCCTGCAGTGCCTGGCTGATCGTGGGGCTCAAGCTTCCAGCGACTTTTTATGGGACTTGTTTTCTTTGGCCGAGTTGTTGTGATGTTGCATGGCTGCGTTGAGCGACTGATTCGCCAGCTCCACTGTTTTTTTCGATGCCAGTTGCGCCGAGTCGATCACACGGTTGCCCATCTCTAAGGCGGATTTGAATGCGGTCAACATCACCGCAGAACTTGGGGTGGCCTCGCTTGGAATTTGTTCCAACGACGCGGCCAGCGATGCACAACCATCCGAGATTTGTTTTTGCACCGCCGAGAGCAAGGCCGATTGCTCTTCTTGTCCAAGGGCATAGGCTTTCAGGCCAAAGTTGATCATCGCTTGGGACGATGCCGACCAGTGCTCTGCCGCCAACTGAAAAGCAGTGGCTTGGTCTTTGGCTTGGAACAGTTCATGGCAGCGTGTTTGCATTTGCTCAATGAGCTGGGTGTTTTCTTGCACGCTGAGGTCGATCAGTTTTTTCATGTACTGCACAGACACCGTGGAGTAGATGGAGCCTGCATCTGTCAGCAGGTTGAAGTTGGTGTTGGATGGGTTTTTCATGTCAAGTTCCTTTGGCGAGGGGCAAAGCCCGAAAGTGGATGGATGAGCCAAGCATTGGCTCTGCATTCAGTGTGCTGTGTTGCCTGCGAAACCTGCGTTCGCTGAGCCACACATTCGCGCTTGTTTCAGTCGTCGTAACGCACCATCACATAGTCCCCGGGCGCAGGCCCCCAAGATGTGGTGGGTTGACGTGTCGACGCGGGGACGCTGCCGCTGCTGTGCGCCATCAACCAGTCATGCCAAGTGGGCCACCAAGATCCTGCCGTGGTGGGGGCCGTGTGTTGCCAAGTCGCGGGGGATTCGATGTGCGCACCGGCTTGGGTGGTGAGTTGCTGGTAGCTGCGGTTGGCCACGCCGGGGGGCGAGATCACGCCCACGTTGTGCCCGCCGCTGGCCAACACAAAGGTCACCTCTGTGGCGGTGAGGCGCATCACCTGGTAGGCCGACATCCAAGGCGTCACGTGATCTCTGACTGTGCCCACAGCAAAAATGGGGGCGCGTATATCGCCCAAAGACACGGGCTCGCCTTCGACTTCGTAGCGGCCTTCTGCCAAGGCGTTGTGCAGATAAAACGCATGCAGGTATTGGCTGTGCATGGCTGCAGGCATGCGCGTGACATCGGCGTTCCAAGCCATCAAGTCGTTGGGCACTTCGGGCTTGCCCAACCAATATTCACGCACATGGGCAGACCAAAACAAATCGCGTGCTCTCAGGTACTCAAACGAGTTGGCCATTTGTTTGCCCGACAAATAGCCTTTCTCGGACATGAGGTCTTCCAGGAACGAGACTTGTGCCTCGTCTAAGAACACACCCAATTCGCCTGCGTCGTGGAAATCTAATTGCGCCGCCAACAAGCTCATGGATGCGATGGGCGCAATGTGTTGGGCCTCTTGCACCGCCTGAGGTCGCGCCAACGCAGACACCCCAATCGACAACAAGGTGCCGCCCAAGCAATACCCCATGGTGTGGATGGGGACCCCGCCGGTGCGCTGTGTGATTTCGGCCAAGGGATTGAACACCCCCAATTCCAAATAGTCTTGCATGTCCAGCAAGGCATCCGACGCGTCGGGGTTGCGCCAAGACAAGATGAACACCGTGTGCCCTTGCGACACCAAGTACTTCACCAAGGAGTTGTTGGGTGACAAATCCAAGATGTAAAACTTCATGATCCACGAGGGCACGATGAAGATGGGTTCGCGCTGAACCTGTGCCGTGCGTGGTGTGTATTGAATCAGCTCGACCAAATGGTTGCGATGCACCACCACGCCGGGTGTGCACGCCACCTCGATGCCGGGTCGGTAAGGATTGCGTGGGATGGATGGCGTCCCCAAGCCTTGGCCCTTTTCCCAGTCGTCCATGGCGTAGGCCAAGCCTTGCACCAAGTTCAAACCGCCTGTTTCACGCGTGGTGTGGAGTACCGCCGGATTGAGCCACGGGCAATTGCTGGGCGAGAGCATGTCCAACCATTGACGTGCCAAAAATGACACAACCTCTTGGTGGTGATGCTCCATGCCGCGCAGGTTGGTCGTGCATTGCCACCAGTTTTCGTGGACACGGTGCAAATTGGCAAACGCTGAAAACGGCCATGTTTGCCAAGCCGGATCGGCATACCGCGGGTCACTGGGCGGGACTTGCAATTTGCCGCTGAAGGCGGCAATCGATTGCGTCCATTGGTCCACCGTGTGTTGCGTCAGTGCACCGGGAGAACCCAGGGCATGGAAATACCAGTCTGTCATGGCCAATGCCAATGAGATAGGGGACAAGCCTGCGGTGCTCAAGGCCCATGCCACTTGCAGGCGACGGTCGAGGCGCGAGGCCATGTCGCAGGGTTCAACCTCCACAGGGTGTGGCATGGCGGGGTGTTGGGAGGAGGTGCTCACAGATGCATTTCAAGCGTGGGTAGACAGAAAAGTCTAGGTGCGCACGGTCTGATGGGCTGTGCGCTGGCGAACGCACCGCCGTTTTGACGATTGCGCGCTTATGTGCGTCAGCGTACGTCGTGGCACAGCGTTCATTCGTACATTGAGGATGTCGTCGCTTCTGACGTCATGCCCAACGCCTTATCACTTTTGCGATGTGCCATGCCCTCAAAAATTGATCCTTCACCTCACCCGACCACGCCTTGCTGCAAGAGCTGTCAGCACCTGCTGCTGTCGGACAGTTCTCAAACAGGCTATCGGTGCGGTCAAACCTATTTCAGTGCGCCCCCCAGAGACCGCAAGCCGTTGCAGTACAGAAACTATCCTGAAGTGCTCATGCACCACGCGTGCATGGATTGGCGGGCCAAACTCTAGCGTGCGCCTCAGGTGCTGCGGATGATCAGCACCGGCACGGGCGATAAACGAATCACTTGCTCCGCGCCACTGCCCAGCAACAACCGACCCACGCCGCGGCGACCATGCGTGCCTAGCACCACCAAATCGGCGCCCCAAAGGCGGGCTTCGTCGGCCACGGTATCGCCGAGTCGCTGGCCTGCGAAGTCAACCAGCTTGATGTCTCCTTTGACCCCCACAGCGTGAATGGCCGATAAACCATCTTGCAAAATTTTCTGACCATAGTCCCGCGCGTACTTCACCAGCTCGCCTGCGTATTCATGGGCATTGACATACGACAGCTCGTCAATTGAATGCACCAATCGCACCTGTGCTTTGTCTTCGACGGCCATTTTGAGCGCCATGGCAATGGCTTTTTTGGAGGTCTCGCTGCCGTCAATGGGAACCAAGATCTTTTTGAAAATCGACATCATCGTCTCCTGTGTGGTGGTAAAACTTTCCAGCGGCCAAGCTTGAGAAATGAGCGCGCCCGCGTGACGTGCGCGCAGGGAAGGACTCAGTGCTTGGTTTTCCATAACTTGGGCAACAAGTCATACAGAGGGGTGGGCTCTCTGTGCAGCAACCGCGGACCGGTGCTGTGCCCCATCTGGGGTGTTGGGCCAGAGACATCGGCATCACTGAGTTGGCGCATCCATCCCATGTCGAGCTGACCGTCTGCACTGGTGCGTGCGTAAATCAGATTGAGCATGCGTTGCGCTTGCACGCTGCCTGCGCTTTGCGCCATGCGGTAGAGCCGAATGGCTTCGTTGTAATTGACAGGAATGCCTTCGCCTCGGTGGTAGCGGCGTGCTTCTTTGAACAGCGCTTCTGCGTTGTGGCCGGGGGCCGGGGGCTTGATCTCGGCGCCGCTTTTGGCCTTTTGAATCGTGAGGTGCTCTTTGACAATCACCACGTTGTCGCTGGCCACCACCGAGCGAGGCGCTGCTTCTTGAAAATATTGCAGCGCTTTGTCAAAGCGGTTGATCGCCGCACTTTCGAGGCCCAACTCAATTTGTGCATGCACATCGCCGCCTCTGGCCGCACTGACCAACAAGTGGCGATGCGCCAACATGCCCGCTTGTGGACTGCCTGGCTCCAACGACAACACCGGAATCGGGGACAACCGGGTTTTGGACAACCATTCCAAATAACGCGCACGCGCCGGGTCCACGGTGCGTAAAACAGCAATCCACTTTTTAGCCGCTGGCACATTGGGTGTGCTGATGCAGCCCTGCAAGGCGCACCAAGCCAAACCTGCGCTGGCCATGCGCTCGCCTTTGTCGTAGGCGCGTTCAAACCATTGGTGGGCTTGCACCACATCGGTACGCACACCTGTGCCATGCAAATACATCAGGCCTAAGACCCATGCGGCGCGCGCGGCCACGACGTTGTGTGTCTCGTTGGGTTGCCCCGAGTTGGCAATCTCTTTGAGTTGTTGCAGTTCTTGGCTTTGCGCGGTGGTGAGCGGGGTGTTGGAGTCGTTGCGCAGTTCAGGCCCCGCCTTGTCCGTGACGCCATCGAGCAAAGGCACCATGTCAGGCAGCGACTGACTCAACACCTGCGAGGGGGGCTGGCCACCCTGTGCATGCGCGCTGCCCGCCGCCACGAACAGCACCAGCCACAGCTCTCGCATGCGGCGACCTTGTGTGAGCAACAGAGCGCGGTGCATGGCTTAACCACCGCTGCTTGGCTTGGGTGCCTGTGTCGTGCGTTTGGGCGCGACGATCCATTGCATGCTGGCTTGTGTGAAGGTGTCGGCAGGCAACACCTCGGCATAGCCCTTGGCCACATCTTTCAGGCCCACCACATCACGGATGGGGGTCAAGGCGGGGACGCGCAGCTTGTCGGGCAGCTGGGCTGTCACATCGTCATCGGTGGCGACGCACAAGATGCCTTCGGTGCCTGAGGAGGCGGTTTCAATCACAAAGCCAGGGTTGGGGCTCATCCAATCGGGCAATCGCACGGCTTGGTTGGCGCTGACTTGACCGCGTGATGACACGGGGTTGGGCACCAGCCGAATCACCCCGCCCATGGCATTGGACAAATAGCAGGCCAGATAGGCATTGCGAGACACCGTGGCTGACAAGAACACTTGCTCACCCACTTCAAAGTTGGTGCGGCCCAACATCACGTTTTCAATTTGCAGATCGATGGTTCTCGGTCCTTCGTACGTGCTGTAGGACTTGCCCGAACTGGTGATGGGGGCGTTGACGTCTTTGTCCAGCGCCACAGGCTCTGACGTTGTGTTGGACCAACCGTAGCGGACCAAATTGCCGCTCATGTCTAAGGCCACGTAGTCACGCAAGGCATGTTCGTAGGTGTTGAAGTCCACCACACCGCTGACCACCATGCCTTGGTCCGATTGAAAACGTCCCAAGGCTTGACGAAACATTTGCACTTGGTTTCTTTCGGATTGGCGTGTGTCTTCTTTCAAATACCCCTTGGCAATCAGTGAGCGTTTGACCAAGGCTTGGTGCACGCCTGCGGTGCCTTCGTCATACCAATCACGCAATTGACGTTGGAAGTTGGGGTGTGTTTGCTCCATGGTCAAACATTGCCAATACGGCACACGTGCCCATTTGCCCGTCAGTTCAATCACGGCCAATTCCACCAAAGTGCGAATGGCTGCACCCGAGCCTTGTGCATAGTCTTTGCCGACGTTGAACTGCCAACCGTATTCGCTGATGCGACCGGCCAAATCCAAACCTTGGCCACCGTTGCCAATGATCACTTCGTTGGCCGAGTCCATCCCCGGAATCAGGGTGCGGGTGCGAAAGTCACCCAAGTGCAGCTCTAAGCCGATCACGGTGGCGTTTTTGTTTTGGCTGTAGCCCGTGTCCAAGCGCGAAGCCGAGGTGCCCACATTCATGCGGTTGGCCAACACGTTTTGATCCACAAACGACACCGCGCCCGACAGATACAGCGAAGGGCGTTGCAGCTGAATTTGGTTGTTGTTGAGCAAGATATTGGTCAAGTTCTGAACCGTGTCTTGACGCACCAAATCGACCTCGTAGTCCACATAACGAAACACATTGCTCAAGCGCGACATTTGCAACAGCGCGGTGACCACCATGTCTTTGGTGGCCACGGGTGCGCGGGTGGAGTAGTCGGGAATTTGTTTGCTGGTGATCAGCGTGGTGGGAATTTGCGCATCGCGCATCAGCTTGTCCATGCACTGCAAGGAATCGGAAAAGCTCGACATGGACCGCACAGGCCGAATGGTGGGGCGATCGGCCATGCTGCCGTAGCTTTGAAATTTGGCATCGTGTCGCACATCCGACGGCGTGCTGCACGCCGCGAGTGCGAGCGTGGCCAACAACAGGATGGGTTTGCTGGTGGTGCGGAGTTTGGAAAAGAGAGACATCGAGTCGAAAGACATGGCTTCACCTGTCAGTTTTTAGAGTTTGAAGAGAGAACACCCGTGCCATCGACAGGTCTGGTTCACGTGCGCGGTGCTCAACGACAAATGTTGATCAAGTCCCCACGCAGCACCACGGTCTGCGGTGCCGCAATGCCTAAGCGCGCGTTGGCAGCTGCTGTTTGCGTGACGATATTGCTGCCTACGTCTTGTGTGCAGACTTTGCGCAGGCCGTCATTGACGACCGTCGTGGCCACGTTTTCATCGGTCAATATGCCGCTTGTGTCGGCTGAAAACGCTTTGGCGGTGAAGCGTGCCAGCTTCGCGTCCATCCATGCGGGGATTTCTTGGCTGGATTTGGGGGCGGTCTGTACGGCTGAATTCAGCGGCAACATGTTGTGCGTGACTTTTTCGGTCAGCATGACCGGGTCTTCGCCAGGCGCCGTTTGTGCGTGTGTGCCCATGGCGCAGAGCCATGCGGACAGGACCCCAGCGAATTTAATTTGCGCAACGTATTTCATGACCATCACCTCAGCAGATTGAAAAGAGGCAAGGTGGTGATCGTTTGCTTGTGGCAACCGACACCACCTTGCTTGCCCGTGGCTAACTTACTGAGGTGCGCAAGTCAGGCAGTTGGTGTTGGACGACAAGTTTTGAACAGCCTTGCCACCGAAGCTGGCGCGGTTGATCACTGCTGAGTCTTTGATGAATGCCACTTGGTACGTCGAAGTGTGCAAGCCATCAGACGTGGAGTTCGATGCATTCGACGCAATGTTCTGGCTGGCTTGACCGCCAAACGCAGAGGTGTTGGCAATGATGGAGTCTTTTGCGCTCACCAATTGCAACTCGGTGTTGTTTGATGTGAAGCTGCCAACGTTAGACGCCAAGTTTTGCTGCGCTGTGGCTGTAGGGCCTGTGGCGCTGTTGACCACGGCAGTGTTCACCAGCATGGTGGCTTGCAGTGTGGGTGTGGCGCTGGGTTGTTGACCACCGTTGCCATTGCCATTGCCGTTGTTGCCGTTACCGTTGCCAGCGGCAAACGCAAATGCAGAAGCGGTGGTTGCAATGATGGCGATCGCTGTGACTGTGAGTTTTTTCATGATGATTTCCTTAAGGAAGATGAAGTGAAGTTTTGCCAAATTTCAGGAAGTTGATCTTTGACAGCTTGGGCAAATTTCGAAAAGACGCGGTTGCTGAAATCAACTTCCTTGTCCTTCTTCTCTTCGCCTGAACGCAGTTTCTTGAAATGCGCAGAACCCGACAATTCCCTCAAACAGGTACAACTTCAGATAGATAGCACAATGGAATTTTTGAAGGCATAAGGCCATGCAAAGCTTGGGTCAGTCGTTTCGTGCGTTGGTCATCGGTTCATCAGGCGCCATTGGCGCAGCGTTTGTGCGTGCGTTGCAAGCCATGCCTCATTGCCAAGAGGTGGTGGGCCTGTCGCGCGACACAGACCCCGCGTTTTCGCTCGAAGACGAAGCAAGCATGGCCCACGCAGCCCAGGTGTTGCAGGCCAAGGGACCGTTTCACTTGATCGTGGACGCAACCGGTGTGCTCACCTTGGGCGAGCACAAGCCTGAAAAAAGCCTGGGCGCTTTGAATGCCGATGCCTTGATGCGCAGCTACCAACTCAACGCGGTGGGGCCTGCGTTACTCATCAAACACTGTGTGCCTTTGTTGGCGCTGGGGCAGCGTGTGATCTACGCCAAGTTGTCGGCACGTGTGGGCAGCATCAGCGACAACCACAAGGGCGGCTGGTATGGCTATCGTGCGGCGAAAGCGGGCTTGAACATGCTGCTGCAAACCGCCGCCATTGAATGCGCGCGCAAAAGACCGGCCTTGGTCATGGCCGCCTTGCAACCGGGCACGGTGGCGTCCCCCTTGTCGCAAGCTTTTGTGGCGGCAGCAGATGCCATCACCCCTGACGCCTCGGTGGCGGGATTGCTGCAAGCCTTGGATGCATTGCCCGCGCAAGCCAGCGCGCATTTTGTGGACTACCGCGGCGCGCCTATCGCTTGGTGAAGCCTTGCCTGACTTGGCGCATCAACTCCAGCCACAGCATGCACAGCGCGATGAGGATGGCACACGCGGCCAAGCCCTCGATGGGCGGCACCGCCAAGCCCATCAAGTCACGCAGCCAGGGCAAGCCCAACATGGTGACCACCAAGGCCGTCATGCCTAAGCCCATGTGAGGCAGCCACGGGTTGGGTGCTAACAGGCTTTGCCAGATCGATCGGGTGGCGTTTCGGTGGGTCAAGATCAGCAGCATCACGCCCAGCACCAAGGTTCCAAACACCACACTGCGGCCTTGCGCGGTGCTCCAGCCTTGATCGACCAGCCAGTCTTGCCCTATCAGCAACACCGCCGCCATGCCCAAACCTTGCAGCACGGCGTACAGCAAGCCCCACACGGCAAAGGGTGAGTCGGCGCTTGGGCGTGGTGACCGCTTCATCAACCCTGGGTCTGCCGGTTCGGCTTCAAACACCACCGCACACGCAGGGTCGATCAACAACTCCAGCAGCACGATGTGCACGGGCAGCAGCAACACCGGCCAGTGCAACACACTCGGCACCAGCGACAACACCACGATGGGGATGTGCACAGCAAACACAAAGCGCGTGGCTTTGCGGATGTTGTCGTCAATGCGTCGTCCTTGGGCCACCGCGGCGACGATGCGTGCAAAGCTGTCGTCCAGCAGCACCAAGGCCGCGGCTTCGCGCGCCACGTCCGTGCCGCGCTCGCCCATGGCAATGCCCACGTCGGCGGCTTTCAATGCCGGTGCATCGTTGACCCCATCGCCAGTCATGGCGACCACTTCGCCATCGGCGCGCAGCACATTCACCAAGCGCAATTTGTGTTCTGGCTTCAGACGTGCACACACATCGACATGGCGCAGACGTTGGCGCAGGGCCTCGTCGTCGAGCAAGGCGATCTGTGCGCCCGTGATGATGTCGGGCCGCTCAGACAGCGCCACCTGTTGGGCAATGGCCAAGGCGGTGGCCGGGTGGTCGCCCGTCATCATGATCACGCGCACACCGGCTTGTCGGCATTCAGCCAGCGCCGCAGGCACTTCTGCGCGGGGCGGGTCGATCAAGGCGACGAGGCCTAAAAACTCAAATTCAAAATCGTGTTGACTGTTGGGCCAAGCGGCCTGATCGGGCGTGTGCCGCGGGGCGTTGATGCCGGTCCAACGACCCCGTGCCACGCCCAGCACCCGCAAACCGCGCGCGGCCATCTGCTCGACTTGGGCCTGGATGCGTTCACGCTGCGCTGGGCTGAGGTGGCACAAATCGGCCACGGCCTCGGGCGCACCTTTGGTGGCGAGCAAATGGTCGTTCGGTTGTGCGCTGGCAAACACGCGTGTCATGGCCAAGATGTCGCTCGACAGCGCGTATTCCCGCAAGGGCTCGCGTCCATCGTGGACGTGCTCGGTGCCCGCCAACCATTGGTGGCCAAATTGTTGAATGGCTTTTTCCATCGGGTCAAAGGGGTCGCCAGGCGTGGCGAGCATGGCGAACTCCACCAATGCATGAAAGTGCTCAGGCAAGCTTTGCGCGCGCTCGGTGGTGAAGTGTTCGCCGTCTGTGAGCAGCTCTGCCACCGCCATGCGGTTCAGGGTCAAGGTGCCTGTTTTGTCCACCGCCAACACGGTGATGGCACCCAGCACTTCGACGGCGGTCACGCGTCGCGTCAGCACTTGGTGCTGCGCCATGCGCCATGCCCCCAAGGCCAAAAACACGGTCAAGATGACCGTGATCTCTTGGGGCAACAACGCCATCACCAAGGCAATGCCTGAGAGCAAGCTCTCTAGCCAAGCACGCCCATTCCAATAATGGCTCAGCAGCACCTGCACGCTGGCAATCACCAACGCCAGCCAACCCAGGCGATGCACCAGCTGACGTGCGTTGTGTTGCAGCGCCGAGGGCGGTTCTTCTGTCTGGTTGAGGTCCACGCCAATTTTGCCGACCACCGTGCGTGTGGCTGTGGCTTGAACTTCAGCCCAACCCGTGCCGCGTGTGACCACCGTGCTGGCGAACAAGGTGGCGTTGTGGATCTGTGTATCGCTGGCGTCTTGCAGGCAGGGCAGGGCCAGTTTGGCCACGGGCACGGATTCGCCCGTGAGCAGTGATTCATCGACTTCGACCAAGCCCCCGATCAAGCGTGCATCGGCCGCGATGCGGTCGCCCTCGTGCAAGACCAACACATCGCCGCGCACCACGTCACGTCCTGCAATGCGTTGTGCTTGGCCATCGCGCACCACCAAGGCCCGAGGGGCAGACAGGTCACGCAAGGACTCCAAGGCCCGTTGGGTTTTGCGCTCTTGCACCCAGGTGGTCCCCATCACCACCCACACAAAGCTCAATAAAAACAGAGCTTCGGCTTTGTCGCCCAGCGCGAGGTAAATCACGCCGGCGGCCAAGAGCATCAAAAACATGGGTTCGGACAGCACGTCCCACACCATCGCTGCGCCCGATTTGGGCGTGCTGTCGGGCAAGGCATTAGGACCTTCTTCGGCCAAGCGTTGCTCAGCTTGCGCCGTGCTCAAACCTGTGGCGGTGAGCCATGAAGGAGAAGAAGGAGGGGGCGTGTGTGGCATGGCCACGTTTTAACAGCTTTGACAAGAAAAACGGTCTTGCTAGGGCACGTTCACGTCAAACCCTGCGGCACACACCACCCCCCAGGCTGGCGTGTGCGTCCATCGTCGCTCAGTGGGTGCGACCTTGGGCCCATTGCAAATCGGCCAATACGCGGTGATCGGTCAACACCGATTGCCACATGCGTGTTTCACGGTCGGCTTTGCGCCATGCAGACCATTGACGGCTGATGAATTTGCACAGGGTCCAAATGCCTGCGGCAATGGCCGCGCACAACACGACCCAAGCTCCGAGTTCGCTGCCTTCTGCGGTGGACTCGATCACGTCGTAAATGGCCGCAAAAATGCTCAAGGCACCAAATACCAACAGCAGTGCAGCGTGTGTGCTTTCACGTTGCAGGCTGTGCACCAGGCGTTGGCCAATTTGGTAAGCGCGTTCCAGGCGAACGACGCCAGGATGGGCTGTGGCGGTGTTGAGGTGTACAAAAGTGGTCATGGATAGGTTTCCTCAGAATGGTCGTCAGAATCAGGTAAGCTTGGATCTTAGGGTTTTTACTAATTCACAGTGTGATGCAAGGGTATTCGTCTTTTGGGTGACCATCGCTTGCATCCCGCACAATGGCCCCCATCTAGGAGCTGTGTGTTGGCTTTACAAAGCAGTCACATCCTCCGCGCAGAATGTGGCTCCTGAGCCGTCTCTAGACGCTTCCCAAGGAGTATTCATGTCGATTCACTTTTCAAATTTCTCCAAACCCATCCTGGCCCTTGTGATGACTTTGGTCGCCACGCTGGCCTTGGCGTTGCCATCGCCCAAAGACATTGAGGCGGCAGTCAACGCAGGCCACAACGCGCAAGCCGAGGCCATGCTGCGCGAGGTGATTCAAGAAAAACCGCAAAGCGCCAAAGCCCATTACGAATTGGGTCAAGTGTTGGCACGCGAGGCGCGTTACAGCGAAGCGCAGACCGAACTCAAGAAGGCCAAAGACATCGACCCGTCCTTGAAATTTGCGGCCAGCCCCGACAAGTTCAACGAGACCTTGGACAAGGTCAGTCGCTTGGTGCCCGCTGCTGCGGTGCAAGTGGCGCCCAGCGTCACGCCTGCTCCCCATGTGGCGGCCCCTGCGCCCGCTGAGTCGGCTGGTTTTCCGCTGACCTATGTCTGGCTGGGTATTGGTGCTTTGGTGGTCTTGGCCTTGGTGCTGCGTCGCAACAGCGCCCCAGCGCCTGCGCCTGTGTATTCACCCGGCATGACGCCTGCCGCGCCTGTGCCGCAACGCGGCTTTGGTGCGCAGTTCACGCCCAATGCTCCCGCTGCTGCGCCAGGCTACGGTCCCGGTTATGGCCCCGGTTACGCCCAACCCACATCAGGCACAGGCTCGACGGTGGCAGGGGCAGTGGTCGGTGGCTTGGCAGGCGTGGCCGCGGGCTACGCCTTGTCCAAGGCCTTAGAGGGCGATCACCCCACCGCAGCGACAAACAGCAATGCCGCAGGGGGCAACAACGGGGGCTATGTGCCGTTTGACACACCTGCCGCACCCGATCTGGGTTCTTTCGATGCCGGCAGCGGCGATTCATGGGATGACGCCTCGTCTTCCTCAGGCGGAGACGACAGCTGGTGACCTTCTTGAAATTTTCTGCCGCAGGCTGGGCAGCCGCATCCGCTTTGTTGCTGAGCGCCTGCGCCACCTCCGGGCCCGATCGCGCTCCCTTGCCTGTGACGCCAGCAGCCCAATTGGGCTTGCAAGACAAGGCGTCCACCCCGTTGACCACCGAGTGGTGGAAAGCCTTTGGCGACCCCACGCTCGATCAGATCGTGGCCCAAGCGCTGCAAGGCCAACCCAGTTTGGCGGTGGCCAAGGCCCGTGTGGACCGCATGTTGGCGATGGCCGATGTGAGCCAAGCCGGTGCCTTGCCCCAAATGTCTGCCGGTGTTGACCTCACGCGTCAGCGTTACACCGAAAACGGTTTGTATCCCAAGCCCATTGCGGGCGGTGTCTACAGCAGTGGCACGGTGCAAGTGGGCGTGGGCTGGTCGCCCGATTTGTTTGGACAACACACGGCGGAAATTGCTTCGTCTTTGAGCCAAATGCAAGCCGCTCGGGCCGATGCTTCTGCCGCTGCCGTGAGCCTGGCTGCACAGGTCAGCCGCGCCTATGTGGCCTTGGCCCGCTTGGGCGCACAGCATGCGCTGGCACAGCGCGCGTTGGCGCAACGACAACATCAATTCAGGCTCACCAGTGACCGTGTGAACGCGGGGCTGGACACACAGCTCGAACAGCATCAGGCCGAAGCGGCGTTGCTGGATGCGCAAACCCAAGTCGAAGCGCTGAGCGAGCAAATGGCCTTGGTGCGCCACCAACTCTCTGCCTTGACGGGGCAAGCGCCCAACACCTACGACGCCTTGTTGCCCCCCTTGGAGCCCCTCAAGCTCGAGGCCATGCCCTTGAGCTTGGGCGCTGATTTGTTGGGACGTCGTGCCGATGTGGTGGCCGCACGCTGGCGCGTGGAAGCTGCCGCGCACGATGTGGATGTGGCCCACACACAGTTCTATCCCAATGTGAGCTTGGGGGCGTTTGTAGGCGTCAATGCGATTGGTCTGGACCAGCTGTTCAACAATGGCAGCCGTCAAGCGGGCATCACGCCTGCCATTCGATTGCCCTTGTTTGACGGTGGGCGCCTGCGCGCACAACTCAAAGGCCGTCAAGGCGATTTGGATGTTGCGATCGCGGGCTACAACAGCGTGCTGCTCGAGGCCATCAAAGAGGCCAGCGATGCCATCAGCTCCAGCCAATCCTTGAGCCGCCAGCAGCAAGACCAAGCCCGGGCCTTGGGCGCTGCGCACGCCGCCTACCAAGTGAGCTTGGACCGTTTCAACGCTGGCTTGACCAACCAGCTGGCGGTGTTGAACGCCGAAACGCAATGGCTTGCACAACGCCGTGTGGCCGTTGACGTGCGCGCCCGTGAATTAGACAACCGCGTGGCCTTGATGAAGGCCTTGGGCGGTGGATGGCGCGACGAGCGCTGAACCCCAGATAGAAAGTATTTGTATGAGTGAACTCTCTCCCGCCGAAATGGGGCGCGCACGCCGCCGTGGCTTGACATGGATTGCAGCCGCTGTTGGCGCGACTGCCTTGGCATGGGGTGGCTGGCATTGGTTTTTTGGACGCCATCTGCTCGACACCGACAACGCCTATGTGGTGGGCAATGTGTTGCAAATCACCCCGCAAGTGGGGGGCACGGTGTTGTCGATTCAGGCCGACGAAACCGACTTTGTGCGCGCAGGACAACTCTTGGTCAAGCTCGACGCCGCCGATGCGCGCGTGGTCTTGGAGCAAGCCCAAGCCCAGTTGGCGCAAAGCGTGCGCGAAGTGCGTGCCTTGTTTGCCAACAGCGCCTCGCTCCAAGCGCAAGTCAACTTGCGCGATGCCGACCTCAAGCGCGCGCAGGTCGATTTGGCGCGTGCCCAGAGCGACGTCAACCGTCGCGCGCCTTTGGTGAACAGCGGTGCTGTGAGTCAAGAAGAGTTTCAACACGTCAGCGCTCAGCTCTCTGCGGCGCAAAACATGGTGGCTGCCGCGCAATCGGCCTTGACCGCCGCCAAAGAACAACTGGCTGCGGGGCAAACCCAAACCGAAGGCACCACGGTGGAGACGCATCCTAATGTGGAGCGCGCTGCGGCCAAGTTGCGTGAGGCCTATTTGGCATTTCAACGCGTGGACTTGAAAGCCCCGATCGAAGGCCACATCGCCAAACGCAGCGTGCAAGTGGGCCAACGCGTGCAAGCGGGCGCACCGCTGATGACCATGGTGGCCTTGAACCAACTGTGGGTGGACGCGAACTTCAAAGAAAGCCAGCTCAAAGATTTGCGCATTGGCCAACCCGCTGAACTGATGGCCGATGTGTACGGCAAAAAAGTGGTGTTCCATGGCAAGGTGGCAGGCTTGGGGGCGGGCACAGGCTCGGCCTTTTCGTTGCTGCCGGCGCAAAACGCCACGGGCAACTGGATCAAGGTGGTGCAGCGTGTGCCGGTGCGCATTGAGCTCGATCCGCAAGAGCTGCATGCCAACCCATTGCGTGTTGGTTTGTCGATGGACGTGACCGTGGACACCGCCGATCAAACAGGCAAAGCCTTGGCCGATGCCGCGCGCGATGCCCAAGTGGCGGTGACCGCGATTTACGACACCCAGCAAGCCGCTGCCGATGCCGAAGTCAAACGCATCATTGCCGCCAACTTAGGCCGCGACGCCACCAGCGCCAAGCCTTGACATGAGCGCTCCTGAATCTGCGACCCCCGCCAGACCCGAGCCCTTGCATGGCTTGATGCTGCTCTTGGGCACCTTGTCTTTGTCTTTGGCGACGTTCATGAATGTGTTGGACTCGTCGATTGCCAACGTGTCCATTCCTGCGATTTCTGGCGACTTGGGCGTGAGCCCGGGGCAGGGCACTTGGGTCATCACCAGCTTTGGTGTGGCCAATGCGATCTCTGTGCCTTTGACCGGCTGGTTGACCCAGCGCTTTGGCGCCGTGCGTTTGATCACGGCCAGCATTGTGTTGTTTGTGCTGACGAGTTGGTTGTGCGGCTTTGCGCCGTCGTTGGAAATGCTGGTGGTGTTTCGCGTCATGCAGGGCTTGGTGGCCGGGCCCATGATTCCGCTGTCGCAAACCTTGTTGCTGTCGAGTTACCCCGCGGCCAAAGCGGGCACGGCCTTGGCGCTGTGGGGTGTGACCACCTTGGTGGCGCCTGTGGTGGGGCCGCTGTTGGGCGGATGGATCACCGACAACGTGTCATGGCCTTGGATTTTTTATATCAACGTGCCCGTCGGCTTGGCCTCGGCAGGACTGACTTGGTGGATCTACCGCAAGCGTGAAACGCCCACGCGCAAATTGCCCATCGACACCGTGGGACTGACCCTGCTGGTGTTGTGGGTCGGTGCTTTGCAACTCATGCTCGACAAGGGCAAAGAGCTGGACTGGTTTGCCTCCACCGAGATCGTGGCCTTGGCCGTGGTGGCGCTGATTTCATTCGTGGTGTTTGTGGTGTGGGAGCTGACCGACAAACACCCGGTGGTGGATTTGCGTTTGTTCAAAGGCCGCAACTTTGCGTTTGGTGTGCTCGCTTTGTCGGTGGCTTATGGCTTGTTCTTTGGCAATGTGGTGCTGATGCCTTTGTGGTTGCAGCAGTGGATGGGCTACACCGCCACTTCGGCAGGCATGGCGCTGGCGCCTGTGGGCTTGTTTGCCATTTTGCTCACGCCGTTGGTGGGCAAGAAGGTCGCAGTTTGGGATCCACGCAAGATGGCCACCGGTGCGTTCATGATTTTTTCGCTGGTGCTGTGGCTGCGTTCGCAGTTCACCACGCAAACGGATTTTCAGCACATCTTGTGGCCAACCTTGATGCAAGGTGCGGCGATGGCGTTCTTCTTTATTCCCCTCACCACGCTCACCTTGTCGGGTTTGTCGCCCGATCGCATTCCTGCCGCTGCGGGCTTGAGCAACTTTGTGCGCATCACCGCAGGCGCCATGGGCACGTCCATTGCAACCACCTTGTGGGAAAGCCGTGCCGCCTTGCATCACGCCCACATGACGGAACCTTTGGGAGTGACCAACGCCATGTTCATGGCCACTGTGGAAGGCCTCAAAGCCGCAGGCATGTCGACCGAGCAAGCGTGGTTGCAGATCAACCGACTGATCGATCAACAGGCTTTCACACGCGCGGCAGACGATGTGTTCATCGGCTCATCGCTGATGTTCTTGCTGCTGATCTCGCTGATTTGGTTCACCCGGCGACCAGACCCGCACAAGCCGAGCACGGTGGTGCATGTGGCCGATTGAATGATCCGGCACGCCGTCACTTTCATCAGGGAATCTCCTAGGCTTAAATAATCGATGAAAGACCATTAAATAGAAATTATCGATTAAATTAAATCGGTGATTCTTCTTGGAGATGGTGATGATGCGATTCATTGGCTCGGCGCTTTTGGTGTGGTGGATGTCCTGTTCTGCGTGGGCGGCCTATCCCGACAAACCGATTCGCATCGTGGTCGCTTTTGCGCCTGGAAGTTCGACCGACATCGTGGCCCGCTTGGTGGGCGAGCAACTGAGCCAGTCTCTGGGGCAGTCGGTCATCATCGAAAACAAGCCCGGCGCGGGCGGCAACATCGCCACTGTCGGCGTGATGAATGCGCCTGCCGATGGCTACACCTTGCTGTTCCACAGCGTGGCGTATTCGGTCAACCCCACCTTGTTCAAGAATGCCGGCTATGACGGCATCACCGATTTGCAGCCCGTCTCTTTGACGGCCTACACGCCCAATCTTTTGTATGTGCACCCCGATGTCAAAGCCAACAACCTGAGCGAGTTGCTGGCGCTGGCACGCACCAGCAAGTTGGCTTATGCCTCGTCGGGCAATGGCACGACCACACACCTAGGGGCCGAAATGCTGTTCAAGGGCCTGGCCAAGGTAGACGTGACGCATGTGCCGTTTCAACCCGCGGCCGCCACCAATGCGGTGGTGAGTGGACAAGTGCCGATTGCGTCGACCTCGATGCCGCCTGCGGTTCAGTTTGTCAAAGCGGGCAAGGTGCGCCCGATCGCGGTGACCTCGCTCAAGCGCAGCCCCGCCTTGCCCGATGTGCCCACGGTGGCCGAGCTGGGCTACAAAGGCTTTGAGGCCAACACCTGGTTTGCCATCTTTGCGCCCAAGCAAACACCTGCTGCGGTGCTCGACCTGCTCAACACCAAGATCAATGCCGCCTTGAATGCCAAGCCGGTGCAAGAACGGTTTGAAACCTTGTCCTTGGAAGCCTCGCACATGGACCGCGCGGCTGCTGCGCGTTACATCGAAAGCGAAGTGACGAAGTGGGGCAAATTGGTCAAAGAGCTCGACATCAAGGTCGACTGAGTGGCCCACACATTGAACACAGATTTTTATTGAAAGGCTCGGTATGCGTTTGGTCAGTTATCAATTTCAAGGTCAAGACAGTTGGGGCGTCGTGGACGCACAGGGCGTGGCGGACCATCGGTCCATCCCGATGGCGTTGCCCGCCACCTTGCAAGCCTTCATCGCGCAGTGCGAAACATCGCCCGATCTGTTGTCGCGTGTGATGGCGGCGTCTGCTTCGGCGAAAAAAGTTCAGATGGCTGAGGTGCGCTTGCTACCTTGCATTCCGCAACCGCAAAAAATCATTTGCTTGGGCGTGAACTATGTGGACCATGCCAAAGAAGGTGGCAACACGATTGCAGACTACCCGGTGATTTTCTTGCGTTGCCCCACGTCCTTGCTGGCGCATGGCGCGCCGCTGCACGTGCCCCGCATTTCTGACAAGCTCGACTTCGAAGCCGAGCTGGCCGTGGTGATTGGCAAGACCACCCGCTTTGTGTCCAAAGAAGAGGCCTTGGCTTCGGTGTTTGGCTACGCCTGTTTCAACGACGGTTCGCTGCGCGACTACCAACGCAAAACATCGCAATGGACGATTGGTAAAAACTTTGAAGGCACGGGCGGCTTTGGCCCCGAGCTCGTCACCGCTGACGAGCTGCCTTCGGGTTGCAAGGGCTTGCGCATTCAGTCCCGCTTGAACGGCAAGATCATGCAAGACGCCAACACCAACGACATGGTGTTTGATGTGGCCACCACCATCTCCTTGATGTCTGAATGCATGACCTTGCTGCCCGGCGATGTCTTGGTCATGGGCACCCCCGGCGGCGTCGGTTATGCACGCACGCCACCCGTGTTCATGAAAGCCGGAGACACGATTGAAATTGACATCGAGCGTGTGGGCGTCTTGTCCAACCCGGTGGTGGCATGAGAGACGTACGACTCGACAACATCACGCCAGCGGTGTTGGCGAGTTTCAATGGTTTGCCCGACGCGCGCCAACGCGTGTTGGTGCAGACCTTGATTGCCCACCTGCACAGCTTTGCCAAAGAGGTCCAGCTCACCCACGACGAGTGGCGTGGCGCTTTGTCTTTTTTGCACCGTGTGGGTGAGATGTCGAGCGAGAGTCGCAGCGAGTTTTCTTTGTTGTCCGATGTGGTGGGGCTGTCGAGTTTGGTCGACTTGTTGGCCTCTTCGCCCAAGGCCACGCCGGGCAGTGTGCTGGGGCCTTTCCACACGGTAGGCTCGCCTTGGTGTGACAACCCCGCGCAGTTGGTGCAAGACAACCCGGGACGCCCCGTGGTATTGCGGGGGCGGGTGTTGGACACCGACGGTCAGCCGCTCAGCAGCGCCACGGTGGACTTTTGGCAAAACGCCGATAACGGCATGTATTGGCAAATGGACGACACACAACCCACCGACAACTTGCGTTGCCAACTCAAGGTTGACGGGCAAGGGGTTTTTGAAATTGTCACTATCCAACCCATGCCGTATCAAATTCCCACCGACGGTCCGGTGTGGTTTGACCTGGTGGCACCCGCCGCACGCGGCTCTTGGCGACCCGCGCATTTCCACATCATCATCACTGCACCCGAGCACCGCACCTTGGTGACGGAGTTGTTCGAGCAAGACGATCCTTACCTGGATGTCGATGCGGTCTTCGGTGTGCGCAATGCCTTGATTGCCCCTTACCAAGAAGTTCACGATGCGCAGGCATGCCAGCGTTTGGGCTTGCCTGGCCCCAGCTATCGCGTGATTGAGTTTGACATTCGCTTGTCCAAATAGAACTGCAAGGAATTGAAAAAATGAATCGTCAGATGTTGTTGAAAGCCTTGGCGGGTTTGGCCTTGGGGTCTTGTGTGCTCAGCCAGGGCGTGTTGGCACAAACCACCGCATGGCCGCAACGCCCGATCAAGTTTGTGGTGTCTTTCGCACCGGGTGGTCCGGCCGACATCGTGGGGCGCTTGTTGGGTCAAGCACTGCAAGACAAGCTCGGGCAAAGCGTGGTGGTTGAAAACCGCGCGGGGGCAGGGGGCAACATTGCTGCCCGATTTGTGGCCAAAGAAGCGGCCGACGGCTACACCTTGTTGGTCACCACCAGTTCGATGGCGGTCAACCAAACCTTGTACAAAGAACCGGGCTATGACGCCTTGCGCGACTTCACGCCCGTGGGTTTGGTGGCGTCGAGTCCCAATATTTTGGTGGCCCATCCCAGCGAGCCCGCCAATGACTTGAAGGAATACTTGCGCATGAACAAGGGCAAGAGTATTTCGTATGGCTCTGCGGGCATTGGCAGCACGCCGCATTTGACGGGCGATCACATCTTGCGCGCGTTGGCCGGCAACGATGCGGTGCACATTCCGTTTCAAGGCGCAAGCCCCGCCTTGGCCGCGACCATGGCCAACCAAGTGCCCTTGGCCAGTGTGGCGTTGCCACCTGCTGTGCCCTTGGTGAAAACGGGCAAGGTCAAAGCCTTGGCCGTGACCAGCTCGAAAAGAATCGACGCCTTGCCCAATGTGCCCACGGTGGCCGAGGCTGGCTTTGCAGATTTTGAAGACTACACCTGGGTCGGTGTTTTTGGTCCTCAAAAATTACCGACAGAGATCGTGGTGAAGTTGAATGCCGCCATCAACGACGTCTTGAAGAGCCCCAGTTTCAAAGAGAAGCTGGATGCCGCAGGCTTTGAAGCACAACCCGGAACACCCCAAAACTTCTCGGACTACCTCAAGCGTGAGGTGGTGAAGTGGGGACGCATCGTCAAAGAAACAGGAGTGACCGCGCAATGAGCAACGAGAAACCCAAAGGCCATGTCCGCCGCATCGTCACAGGCCATGATGCACAGGGGCGTTCATACGTCACAGAAGATCAGGCCGCACCTTCGGTGCACACCAACCCCAAACGCGTGGGCTACCACTTGACCCAGCTGTGGGCCACGCACCAAACGCCAGCCTTTGTGGGCAACGAAGACGACCCCACCAGCCAACCACTCAAACTCGAGCCGCCCAAAAACGGCACCGTGGTGCGCATCATTGAATTCGGTCCAGAAGGCGATTGGTTGCAAAAAATCGATGCCAACGACACCAAGGTGGCTTGGGGTGCCTTGGGCACTACCACTGCATCGACCAACACCCATGGCCAAGCCAAGCACCCCTTCATGCACCGCACCGAATCGGTGGACTATGCCTTGGTGTTAGAGGGCGAAATCACCCTGGTGCTCGACAACGAAGATGTGTTGATGCGTGAAGGTGACTTCTTGGTCGAGCGTGGCACCAACCACGCATGGGCGAATCGCTCAGGCAAGCCTTGTCGCATGTTGTTTGTGCTGATCGATGGTGCCTTTGATCCGGAGATCTCCAAGCACTGGGCCTGAAAAGCCTGAGCCAGTCTTACGTGGTGTGCCCAAGCTCATGCGCTTGGGCTTGCACCACATCATTCGTTTTGGTGAAGTGTTGATGCAGCAACTGCAAGGCTTCATCTACTTTGCCGTGAATGGCGGCCTCAAACAAAGCCAGGTGTTCGGCATGCTCATTGCGCGAGCTGAACACACGGCCTGCGGCCAGCTGGCGAAAGCGGTAGGCCTCGTCTGCGAGGCTGTCGCAAAAAGACAAAAGCCAACTCGATGTGCATTGCGACAGCAAGCCACGGTGAAACGCGCGGTGCAAGGCTTCCCACTCGGGGTTGGGTTGATACACCTTCTTGGACAAAGAGCGCGGCACGCGTCCCAGCTTGTGAATCAGCAGGGCTAAATTTTCTTCCCAGGCTTGGTCTCGGCATTCGATGGACTCGCGCAAGGCGAGGCTCTCGAGTTGCAGCCGTGTTTTGGTCAAGGTCTGGAGTTGGTCCCACTGGATGGGGCTGACGCTGAAGCCACGTTGGTCGCTTTTGGAAACCAAACCTTCTGCCGACAGGCGACTCAAGGCCTCGCGCAAAGGGCTGGCACCCACGTCGTAGCGCTCGCACATGGCGGCCACGCGCAATTTGCTGTCGGGGGCCAAGATGCCGTGTGTGATGTCATGGCGCAGCTGCTCGTAGACCGCGCTCGCACGCGTGGCCCGTGCGTTGGCACTCAATGCGAGATGCGGGACGGGAGGTTTTCTTGCCATGTCAGCCGATGCGTGAGTCCACTCATTAATCGATTAATTTTAGTCGAGCTTGGCCCGTGCAAGCGCTTGATCGGCTAGGGCGCGATCACCGCGCCTTCAATGTGGTGTCGCTGCAAACTCGCTCGCACAAAGCCATTGGATTTCATCTCGGTGACAAATTGCGCCAAGGCCTCGCGTGCCACGGCCGTGCTGTTTTTAGGTTGTCCCATGGCTTGCTCAATCAGCATGAAACGACCGGGCAGCAAACGCAGGCCCTCTGTTTGGCGCGCATCGGATTCGAGTTGCTGCTTCACGCCAGCGGCTACGTCGTAAGTGCCGCCTAGGAAGAAAGACACGACTTGCGGCGAGGTGGGGGCTCTGACCAATTGCGCCTGCTTGAGCTCACGCGTGAGGAACAAATCGTAGGCACTTCCTTTGCCTACCACCACACGGTGCGAGGCTTGATCGACTTGCGCGTTGTGCACCAAGGGCGATTCTTTTTTGACCAAGTAGCTGCCTTCAATCACCACATAAGGGGGCGTGAATGCAATGCCTTGTCCGCGCACAGGGTCGATGGCGAAGAAACCAATGTCTGCATGTCCTTGGGTCACAGCCTCGACCGACTGGGCCGCCGAGCTCACCGGAATCAGCGTCAAGGGCAGGTTGAACTTTTGCGCAAAGGCCTGTGCCAAATCCACAGACACCCCCACGGGCGTACCCGTGGTTGTGTCTTGGCGCGCCAGGATGGGATTGCCCAGATTGATCACCGCACGCAAGGTGCCTGTGGGTGCAATCTGCTTTGACAGTTCAACCGTGCTTTGAGCCCATGCCACCGGGCAAGACAGGGCGATGGCGAGTAGCCCTGTCCATGTTTTTTTCCAAGTGAGCTTCATGCGAATTTAAAACTCAAGCGTTTGTCCTTCAGTCATGGGCATGACTTTGACTTTGCTGCCCTTCATGGCTTTTTGGAATTCATCCAGCGTGCCCTTGGCCAAGGGGTTGGAGTTGTAGTGGATCGGGATCACCATCTTGGGATTGATCCAATGACGGGCTGCATAGGCCGCGTCTTCGGGGTCCATCGTGAAGTTGCCGCCGATGGGCATGAGCACCAGATCGGGTTTGTAGCGTTCGGTGATGAACTTCATGTCGCCAAACAGACCGGTATCGCCCATGTGCCAAATCTTGAAACCGTTTTCTAGCTCAATGATGTAACCCACCGCTTCGCCAGCAGGGTGTGATTCCAACTTTTCTGTGGCGGGGTTTTTCCACACCAGCAGTGACGAGTGCTCGGCTTGCACCGCCGTGACCTTGATGCCAGGCAACGGTTTGACGCTGCCTGATTTGTTGAAGCGGTGCGTCAGCTCTGCGGGCACCACGCCCAAGGTGATCAAGGGGGTGATCATGTCGGCAGGCCCATAGAGCACGGTTTTATGCAGCTTGGCCAAGGCAGGGGCATCGCCGATGTGATCGACGTGTGCGTGTGTCACCAACAGCAGGTCGACCTTGCCCAGCGCGCCAATGTCTGTTTTGTAAGGGGCAGGTGCTTTAGGACCGCCGGTGAGCCAGGGGTCAATGACGATGGTTTGTCCACCCGGTGTTTTGATGCGAAAGCCTGCTTGGCCCAACCACAGCAATTCTGTTTTGGCCTGAGGCACGCTCGGTGCCTGTTGAGCCATGCCACTGCTCATGCTGAACGCGGCGAAGCCCGCGAGCACGCACGCTTTCACGCGCATTGAATGCAACCATTTCATGGGGAGTCTCCTGTGTGAGTGTTTGATCATCTTCATTTGAATCTAGTTGCACAGAGGGATTACCCGTTTTCCTCTGTGGTTAGACGGGGTAAGAGTCGCACGTTAGACATGCACTTGCCCCTTGTCGCAAGAAACTCCTTGTGAACGTGCTTTTGCGTGTCCAATCAAACCTGTTTGTTCCTCAGAACAAGTCGCCACTTATCGCCACTTATTCACACCTGGGATTGCTATGTTGAAAAAACTTGTATCGACCACCGCGCTCTTTTTCGCTGTTTCATTGAGTGGCCACGCCAAAGAGTTGGTGGTGTGGAGTGCGGGTGCCACGAAGCCTCCCATGGAGGAGCTGGTGCCTGAGTTTCAAAAACTCACCGGCCTCACGCTGAAAGTCGAGTACGCCCCCGTGGGTGTTTGGACGCGCCGTTTGGCCGATGGCGGGCAACCTGATGTGCTGATTCTTTCTGCAGACGTTGTCAACGAGGTGGAGCGCAAAGGCTGGGCCGTGGCCGGGTCTGCCAAGCCTCTGGGGAGTGTGGGCGTGGGTGTTGCGGTCAAGCAAGGCGCGGTATTGCCCGATGTCTCTACGCCTGAGGCTTTGCGTGCCACCTTGTTGCGTGCCAAAAGCATCACCTACATGGATCCCCAAAAGGGGACCAGTGGCAAACACTTTGCGAGCGTGTTGGAACAGTTGGGTATTTCTGAACAAGTGAAGTCAAAGACAACGCTGGGCGATGTGGGCTATGTCTTGGAACCTGTCGCGCGGGGTGACATTGAACTGGGTGTTCAGCAGATCACCGAAATCTTGCCAGTCCAAGGTGCGACCTTGGTCGGCCCTTTGCCTGCATCGTTGCAAAAGATCACCACCTATGTGGTGTTGATCGGCGCGAAAGCCAACGACGCCAAGGCTGCACTTGAGTTCAGTCAATTTCTTCAGGCACCACAAGCCGCTGCTGTGTTCAAGCGCAAGGGATTTCTTGTGGGGAATTGAGTTCAGAGCTCAATCGCTGCCGTCATCGCATCGTAGGTAAACAACCAGTCATAGCGGCTGCCAATCGCCGTTTGCTGCCACTCGCGTTGGATGAACTCTTGTGCTTCTTGCGGGTGGGCCAAGACCTGGTTGTGAAAACGCGTGGTGTTGTCACGCGCACCTTGCACCATGCGGTAGGCGCGTTCCAAGCGGGCGGATTCGTAGCGTTGCAAGGCACGCACCACATCGTCGCCGTCGTGGCGCAGACAACGTTGCAGCACGATGGCGTCTTCCAAAGTGAACACCGCGCCTTGAGCCAAGAAGGGCAGGGTGGGGTGGCAGGCGTCACCGAGCAAGGTTGCACGGCCTTGCGACCAATGTGCCAAAGGAGGCTTGCCACACAAGGCCCATTTGGAGAACGAAGGCGCGTGGTCCATCATGGTGTGCACGTCGGCATGCCAACCTTCAAATGCTTCGTGACAGGCCTGCACCGTGCCTGGCGTGCTCCAAGGCGCAGAGGCCCAGGTGTTGCCCTCCAAGATGCCCACGAAGTTCATCACCTCGCCGCCGTTCAAGGGGTAATGCACCACATGGCCACCGGGGCCGACCCAGTTGGTGGCGATGGGGCGCGCCATGTGCGCTGGCAGTTTGTGCATGGGAATCAAGGCTCGCCAAGCGACCATGCCTGAAAAATCAGGGGCTTGCGCACCAAACAAAGCCGTGCGAATTTTGGAGTGCAAGCCATCGGCACCTACCAACACATCGCCTGTGGCCGCGCGGCCATCTTCAAACGTCAACGTCACGTCGATGTCGGTTTGCGTCACGCTCTGGCAACGTGCATTCAGGTGGATGGCGTCCGGTTGAAGCGCGCGCACCGCATCGGCCAACACTTGCAGCAAGTGTGGTCTGAAGACCGTCATGTACGGAAAACCGTATGTGTCGATGGCGGCTTGGCCCAAATCAAACAGCTTCCACGATTGACCCGTGTTCCAGAGGCGAATTTCTTTGCCCTGTGTGGGACTCGACAACGATTGCAAACGTTCGAGCACGCCCAAATGGTGAAGCACCCGATTGCCGTTGGGGCTGATTTGTATGCCCGCACCGACCTCGCGCAGCTCGTTGCTTTGCTCGTACACCGCCACGTCAAAACCGTGCTGCAACAAAGTGAGCGCGGTTGCCAAACCTCCAATGCCGCCTCCGGCAATCAAGACTTTGGGTGTGCTCATGCCAAAACCTCTTGGGTGGCCACACCGCGCAAGCGCGCCACCATGCCGCTCAAGTCGGCGGGCAATTGATGGCCGCGCCACACCACGTGTTGATCGGCACGGCACAGCACCCAAGCGTGTTGGTAAATCTCGGGTGGGTTGTCTTGCGGTGTGATGTCGAGCAAGGTCACGGGCAGGCCTTGCGCTTTGGCTTGCGCCATGAAGGGCGAGGCATCGGCTTGTGGTGCAAAGCGCAGCAAGGTGTAGCCAGCGCCAAACGCGTCATACAGCGAGCGCCCGTCGTGCAACCAAAAATGCGGCGCACGGCACCCAGGCACGGTGGAGGGCGTGAAGCCGCCCATGGTGTATGGCGGTGGCGTTTCACCATCGGCCAAGATGAGGGTGGAGTCGCTGTAGTAGTACCCAAAATTCAAGCCCGCGCAGCAGTACTGTTGCACGTTCAAGTCGTAGAGCTTTTGTCCTGCGTGGGCACGCAGGGCGTCGCCCTCGGGGCCTGATGCTTCCAAGCCCAAGGGAATCGCTTCGCGCTCTTTTTGCAACGCAATCGCGTGGTTCATGGCAAAGCGTGAGACTTGTTCGGTGATGGGTTTTCTCTCGCGCTCATACGCATCCAAGATGCCGGCGCTGGCCCAGCCGTTGAGGTGTGCTGCCAAGGTCCACGACAAATTCATGGCGTCGGCAATGCCGGCGTTCATGCCGTAGCCCGCCATCGGAATCCACAGGTGCGCAGCGTCGCCGCAAATGAACACGCGGCGGTCTCTGAACTTGTCGGCCACCAAGCGTCGGCCGACCCAGTCTTCGTTGGTCAAGATCTCGTAGCTGAAGTCGTCACCCACGCCCAGGATTTGTCGGATGGCCCAATCGCGGTCGACCGAATCAAAGTCGGTTTCGTCTTCTTTGAGGTAGTTGTGAATCAGCCAGGTCTCTTGGCCGTCGATGGCGTAGACATTGCCGCAACGTCTGGGGTTGAGCGAGAAGGTGGCCCATGCCGGCGCGACCTTCAAGCGATGGATGAGTTCGGGTGCGCGAATGTAGGTGGATTGCACGCGACCCACGACGTCAACGCCCTCGAGTTGCGCGCCAATTTTTTTGCGCGTGCTCGAACGCCCGCCGTCACAACCCACCATGTACTGACAGCGGATGGACACCAACTCGCCCGTGTCCAAGTGATGGCCGACGGCGGTGACGCCCTCGGCGTCTTGCGTGAAGTCATCGATGCTGGTGCGGTTCAAGATCTTCACTTGGGGCAGGGCCGCCACGTGCTCAAACAAAATGGGTTCTAAATAAATTTGGTTGATGCGGTGGGGTGGCTCTGGCGTGGGCCAGTTGCCATCGGGGCCTGCGGTGTCAGTGAAACGGTCACGTCGACAAGGAATGGGAATGCGCGACAGCTCCATGCCGGTGAACGAGGTGCGGTAAGCCACATCGTGCGGGTAGTCTTCGGGCAGGCCGCTGCTGCGTACTTTGTGCGCCACGCCCAAGCGTCTGAAAATTTCCATCGTGCGTGCCGACACGTGGTTGCATTTGACATTGGGGGGCTCGCCACGGTGGCGGGTTTCAACCATCACCACCGCGATGCCGCGTTGCGCCAAATCCATCGCCAGGGTGAGGCCCACAGGCCCCGCTCCAACAATCAAGACGGGGGACTTTTCGGTGTGCTTCATGTGGGCTTCCAAGGTTCAAGAACGCGGCGTGACGCGGCTGATTGTGTTGGAGAGTTGGGGCCCTTCGTCTAGGGAATCCCCTAGCTGTCGGGGTGTGTGCATGATTGATAGCATGCTAACGAATATTATTTTTCGCTTGAATCCATGACATCACCCGCCCATCCCACCACCGCACATTATTTTTGGGAGGGGCTGACAGATTTAGGCGTGGAATATGTCTTTGGCAACCTCGGCACAGACCACGTGTCTTTGATCGAAGAGCTGGCCCGTTGGGACCGCGAAGGTCGACCTCATCCCCAGATGGTGCTGTGTCCGCACGAAAACGTGGCCATGCACATGGCTGCGGGTTACGCCGCTGTCACGGGCAAAGGGCAAGCCGTCATGGTGCATGTGGATGCAGGCACAGCCAATGCGGCCATGGGCATGCACAACATGTTTCGTGCACGCTTGCCCGTCATGCTGATTGCGGGCAAAGCCCCGTTCACCCTGCGCGGTGAATTGCCGGGTTCGCGCGACAACTATGTGCACTTTGTGCAAGACCCTTTTGACATTGCGAGCCTGGTGCGTCCCTACGTCAAATGGGAATACAGCTTGCCCAGCGGCGTGATGGCCCAAGAAGCCTTGCGCCGTGGCCACGCCATGATGGAGAGTGACCCACCCGGCCCTGTGTACCTGACCTTGCCACGCGAGGTGTTGGCCGAAACCTGGCCCCCCGAAAAAGCCAAAGCCTTCTCGGCGCAACGTTATGGGTCGGTGGCCGCGGGCGGTGTGGACGAAGCGCGTGTGCTCGCAATGGCTCAGCAACTCTTGCACGCGAAGCAACCCGTGGTGGTCACCTCTTACTTGGGGCGCAAACCCGAGGCGGTGGATGCGCTGCAAGCGCTGGCCGAGTTGTGCGGCATTCGGGTGTTTGAGTTCAGTCCCAGCTACTTGTGCATCTCACGTGCATCGCCTTGCTTTGCAGGTTTCGATCCCAGCGTGGCGATGGCCGATGCAGACGTGGGGCTGTTGTTGGACGTGGACGTGCCATGGCTGCCCAAGTTCGTGCAAGACAACCCACACACACACTGGACGCAGGTGGATGTGGACGCCATCAAAAAAGATTTCCCCATGTGGGGCTTTGCCACCGACACGCGCATGCAGGCCGATTGCGCCACGGTCTTGCGTCAGGTCATCGCCAAAGTGCAAGCCTTGGCCGATGCCGCGTTTCATCAACGCGTGGCCACGCGCATGGCGCACATGCAGACCGAGCACACAGCACGCATGCACAGCGTTCAAGCCGCAGCAAGCAAGCCCGGCCAGGTGGGCGCGATTTCACCGGCGTATCTGTGTGCAGCTTTGGGCCAAGCCTTGGAGGCGCACGATGTGGTGATCAACGAGGCCATCCGCAATTCGCCCGCGGTGCTCAACCAAATTCCGCGCACCCAAGCACTCAGCTTGATCGGCGGTGCGGGCGGTGGTTTGGGGTACAGCGCGGGCATGGCCTTGGGCGTCAAGCTGGCCCAACCCGATCGGCGTGTGGTGCACATCGTGGGTGATGGTGGCTTTCACTTCTCCACGCCAACTTCGGTCTATGCCACGGCGCAGCGTTATCACTTGCCGATCTTCACCGTGGTGCTGGACAACGGCGGCTGGCAAGCGGTCAAAGAAGCGGTCTTGCGTGTGTATCCCGAGGGCGAGGCAGCACAAGCCAACGAGTTTCAAGCGCGTCTGCAAGGGCAAGAGCGCCACTTTGAACAAGTGGCCCAAGCCTTTGGCGCGTATGGCGAATGTGTCAGCGATCCGGCCGATGTCCCCCAAGCGATTGCCCGTTGCTTGCAAGCCTTGCAGGATGGGCGTGCGGCTGTGCTGAATGTGCAAATTGGTCTTCAGTAATTTCTTGAAAAGGTGTTTCCCTTCATGTCACTGACTTCAAATTTCCGACGTTGGTTCACCCGACTCATGTGTCTGAGTGCTTGCTTGTTGCCCGCCCTCAGCAGCGCTGCCGATTACCCCACGCGTCCCATCACCATCGTGGTGGGTTATTCACCTGGTGGCGCCAACGATGTGTTGGCGCGCATCGTGGCCGAGAAGCTGTCGGTGAGTTTGGGCCAGTCGGTCATTGTTGAAAACCGCCCCGGTGTGGCCTCCATCGTGGGGGCCAGTTATGTGGCCAAAGCCAAGCCCGATGGCTACACCTTGCTCATGGGCGCGAGTGGCCCCATCGTGTTCAACCATGTGCTGTACGCCAAGCTGCCGTATGCACCGCAAGACTTTGCGCCCATCACCTTGGTGGGCACGTTTCCCTTGGTGCTGTTGACCCAGGCCAACAACCCTGCCAAGTCCGTGGCCGAGATGGTGAGCTTTGCCAAACAAAACCCAGACAAGGTGAACTACAGCGCACCTTCGGCCTCGTTCCAATTGATTGCTGAGTTGTTCAACGGCAAAACCGGTGCCAAGTTTCAGCACATCCCCTACAAGGGCAGCAATGACGCCATCACCGCGGTGATGACCCAAGACGTGACCATGACTCTGATTGACACCGGCCCTGCACTGACCGCCTTGCAAGGCGGTCGTGTCAAAGCCATGGCCGTGACCTCGGGCGAGCGCCTGAAAGACCTGCCTCAGGTGCCCACCATGACCGAGTTGGGGGTGGACATCAATGTGTCGTTTTGGAGCGGCTTGCTGGCCCCCGCAGGCACACCTGCACCGATTGTGAAAAAAATCCAAGAAGAAGTGGCCAAGGTGCTCGAGTTGCCCGATGTGAAAAAACGCATTAGTGGCTTGGCCATCACCCCCACCAGCAACACGCCTGAGCAGTTTGACAAACTGATCAACAGCGAAATCAACGCATGGCGCCAAGTGGCCAACGAGAAAAATATCAAAGCCAATTGATCGATGGCGTGATCCAAGGAGGTCCCACATGAAACGTATTTTTTTGAAATCATTGTTGGCTTTGAGCTGCGGCTTGGCCGTGCTGGCTCCTGTGGCGCAAGCGCAGAGTTATCCCACCAAACCCATTCGCTTGATCGTGCCGTTTCCCCCCGGCGGTGGCAACGATGTGATCGCCCGTGTGATTGCCCAAAAGCTGGGCGAGCGCTTGGGCCAACAAGTGATTGTTGACAACCGGGCAGGGGCCAACGGCATCGTGGGTTTGCAAGCCTTGATGCAGTCGCCCCCCGATGGCTACACCTTGGCGGTGGGCGCGGCAGGGCCGTTGGCGGTCAACCCCAGTCTGTACGACAAGCTGCCGTATGACCCGTTGAAAGACTTTTCTCCCATCACCAACATGGTCAACTACCCGCTGCTGTTGGTGGTGCATCCTTCGGTGCCGGTGAAGAACACGCAAGACCTGATCAACCTGGCCAAAGCCAAGCCCAAGCAGTTGTACTTTGCATCGCCGGGCAGCGGGAACTCGGGGCACTTGGCGGGCGAGTTGTTGAATTCAATGGCCAATGTGCAAACCGTGCACGTGCCCTACAAAGGACAAGGACCGGCCTTGTCGGATTTGATTTCGGGCCAAGTGCAAATGCTCTACAGCAGCATTCCTTCGGTGCTGCCACAGGTCAAGTCGGGCCAGCTCAATGCCTTGGCCGTGGGCAGCGCCAAGCGCGTGCCTTCGTTGCCTGATATCCCGACCATTTCTGAATCGGGTGTGCCTGGCTATGAGGCCTACTCATGGGTGGGCATGGTGGCACCGGCCAAAACGCCCAAAGACATCGTCAACCGCTTGAACCGAGAAATCGTGGACATCTTGAAGCAAAAAGATGTGTCCGAAAAACTCAACCAACAAGGCGCGCTGCCTGTGGGCGACAGCCCAGAACAGTTTGGCGCTTACATCAAAACTGAAATTGAAAAATGGGGCGCGGTCGTGCGCGCGGCCAACATCAAGGCGGATTGAGGACTTTCAACATGGCAACTGCACATTCAAAAACAACACCCCGCAAACCCAAATCAGCTGCTTACCAAGCGGGCTTGGCGATGCGCAAAAAGGTCTTGGGCGATGACTATGTGGAACGCTCGTTCAACAACGCTGACGACTTGAACATGCCGTTTCAAGAACTCGCCACCGAGTTCGCGTGGGGCAGTGTGTGGACGCGTCCAGGTTTGTCGCTGCGAGAGCGCAGCTTGGCCACGCTGTCGATGTGCATTGCGTTGAACCGCCCCGCAGAGGTGAAGATCCATTTGCGTGGCGCGATTCGCAATGGGGTGAGCCGTGCAGAGTTGCGCGAGCTGATCTTGCATTCGTTCTTGTATTGCGGTGGCCCCGCCGCCTTGGACGCCTACAAAGCCGTGCGCGACGAACTGCCTTTGATCGAGGCGGCTGAAAAAGCAGCACGTCTCGCCGCGCGAAAAAAAGCCCCGAAAAAAGCAGCCCCTTCAAAGGCTGTAACGAAGAAAGCAGCAGCCACCAAAACAGCGGTTAAAAAAACCGCCGCTCAAAAATCGGCCTGAAGCCGCCCCGCATCAAGCGGGTGGCAGACCGGCCATGGCGGCCAAGACTTCTGCGGTGGAGGCGGTGTCTTCCAACGCCAAGCCTTGGGCCATGGCGGCGGTGTAAATCGGTGCGCAGGCGCTGAACAGCGGGGTGGGGCAATCGACCGATTTGGCCATCTCGCCAATGACCTCCATGTCTTTTTGCCACACCTCGATCTTCATGGTCGGCGGGGTGTACTGGCGCTCCAGCATCATGGCCATGCGCAAACGCATCACGCCTGTGCCGAGCACTGGGCTGTTGCCAAACAACTTCAACACTTCGCGTGGGTCTAAACCCATCTTGCGTGCGAGCGTGACCGATTCTGCGTAGGCCACGTTGTAAATCGCCACCAAATGGTTGGCAGCAAATTTCATCTTGGTGCCGCAGCCGTAAGGGCCCACATAAGGCACGTTGTCGGTGAAGACTTGCAGGATGGGCAAGACCTTGCGGTAGGCTGCTTTGGTGCCGCTGACAAACACAGTCCATGCGCGTTCTTTGATGCGCACGGCCGTGCCGCTGATGGGGCAGTCCAGCACGCTGATGCCACGGGCCTTGAGCGCTTGCGCGCAAGCCTCTTTGTCGGCCATGGGCAAGGTGCTGGTCTCGATGACGATTTGGGGTGTTTTGCTTTTGGGGCGGGCCACGGCGGCAATGTCGCGCGTCACGCTGGCCAAGGACGCGGAGGTGGCCAAAGAAACAATCAGCACATCGGCATGCCGCGCCACGTCGCCCACGTTGGCCATGGGCGTGCCGCCGGCTTTTTTCAAACGGTTTTGCGCTTTGCTTTGAATGTCAAAACCGCAGACCTCGTAGCCCTGTTTGAGCAGGGCTTCGGCCATGGTGCCGCCCATGATGCCCAAGCCGATCATGCCCATGCGTGGCAGAGCGGCGGCGTTTGAGTTTTTGGTTGGGGATGTGCGTGGGGTGGTGGCCATGTGGATCAACCCACCACCAAGCCTGCTGCTTGAATTCCGGCAGCGCAAATGGCTTCGTCCTCGTCGCCGGTGCCGCCGCTCGCGCCTGCGGCACCCAAGATGCAGCCGTCCGCATCTTTGATCAGCACCGCTCCGGGCTGGGCCAAGAACTTGCCGTCGGCAGAGGCGGCCAACGAGGTAAAGAAGGTCGGGTTGTCTTTGGCGCGCTCGGCCAAGGCACGGCTCGAGGAGCCCATGCCCACTGCACCCCAGGCTTTGCCGCGGGCAATGTCAAAACGGAACATGCTGGCACCGTCTTCACGGGCAAATGCCACCAACTGGCCCGAGGCGTCCAACACCACGATGCCCATGGGTTTGTACTTGGCCGCGCGTGCGGCTTGGCGCGCTGCGTTCACGATGGTGTTGGCTTGGTCGAGGCTGAGGCTGTGCATGGCAATCTTTCTGGAGATGAAAAGGATGTCCAAATTATCGGGGGGCTATTCAAAAACGCTGTCCTCTAGGCAACAAACCTGCGCGACACTCAGCCCTTGCGGGCGGTGTGTCGGGCGATACACTGAAAACTCAGTTTGTTGACTTCCTTGGAGATTTCACTTGGTCACTACAACAACACGTTTTGGCAGCGGACACGCTGTGCAACGCTTGGAAGACGAGCAATTGCTCAAAGGCGCGGGCGTTTACGCCAACGACGTCAGTCCTGCAGGACAAACCCGTTTGTGCTTTGTACGTTCGTCGTACGCCCATGCGCGAATTGTGTCGATTGACACCTCAGCGGCGCAGTCCATGCCCGGTGTGCGTTTGGTCGTCACGGGCGCGCAATTGGTGGCTGAGGGCATCAAGCCCATGCCCAAACCCGTCAACTTCACCCGTGCCGATGGCTCGCCTGCGGCAGCCCCCACGCGCAACATCTTGGCGGTGGACCGCGTGCGCTACGTGGGCGAACCGATCGTGGCGGTGGTGGCCGACACCGAGCAGCAAGCCCGCGATGCCGCAGAAGCAGTGATGATCGATTTTGACGAGCTGCCCTGCGCCGTGACCTTGCAACAAGCCTTGGCCGCGCAAGCCCCTTTGCTGAGCGACGCTCCCGACAACCGTGTGGCCGAAACCCGCTACGGTGATGCAAAAGCGGCCGCGCAAGCCTTTGAAAACGCCGCCCATGTGGTGGCCTTGGACATCACCAACCAACGCTTGGTGGCTTTGACGATTGAGCCACGCAGTGTGCTGGCCCACATTGAGCAAGGTCGTTTGGTGGTGCGTTTGAGCAGTCAAATGCCCACCGGCGTTCGCACCACGGTGTGCGATTTGCTGGGCCTGCCCACCGACCAAGTGCGTGTGGTGGTGGGCGACGTCGGCGGCGGCTTTGGCATGAAGACCGGTGCTTATGCCGAAGACGTGGTGGTTGCGTATGCCGCACACCGCTTGCAGCTGCCCGTCAAATGGATTGCCGATCGCAGCGAAGATTTCTTGAGCAGCGCACACGGCCGCGACATTGAAACCCAAGTCGCCTTGGCCTTGGATGCACAAGGCAAAATTTTGGCCTTGCGTGTGAACACCTTGGCCAACGTGGGTGCCTATCCGGTGATGACAGGTGTGGCGATTCAGTTGCTCATTGGTCCTTGGGTGCAGACCAGCGTGTACGACATACCGCTGATCGACTTCCATTTCACCGGCGTGATGACCAACACCTCCAGCACTGGCGCCTACCGCGGTGCTGGACGGCCTGAGGCGATTTACAACATCGAACGTTTGATGGACGAAGCGGCGCGTCAAACCGGCATCGACCGCATTGCATTGCGTCGCCGTAACTTTGTGCAGCCCGCACAAATGCCCTATACCAACCCCATGGGCCAAACCTACGACACCGGTCACTTTGAATCCATCATGGACCAGGGCTTGGCCCAATCCAAGTGGGACAGCTTTGCCCAACGTGCACAAGCATCGGCCCAACGTGGTCTGTGGCGCGGCCAGGGCATTGCCACTTTCCTCGAATGGACAGGCGGCAACGCCTTGGAAGAAAACGTGCACGTGCAAGTGCTGGCCGATGGGGTGATTGAGGTGTTCACCGCCGTCAACGCCATGGGGCAGGGCATTGCGACCTCATTGGCGCAATTGGTGGTCGATGTGTTTGGGGTGCCCCTCTCACAAGTGCGCATCGTCATGGGCGACACCGACCGTGGCAACGGTTTTGGCAGCGCCGGATCGCGCTCTTTGTTCACGGGCGGTTCTGCCGTGAGCGTGGGCTCCAAGCAAGCGCTGGACAAAGCGCAAGAGCTCGCTGCGGAGGCCTTAGAAGCCGCACCGCAAGACTTGCGTTACGAACAAGGGTCCTTCCACGTGGCGGGAACCGACCTGAAGATTGGCTTGGCCGAGCTGGCCGCACGCCAACCCACGCAACGCATTGAAATCAACTCCAAAACAGCAGCCAAGGGCCCCACATGGCCCAACGGTTGCCATGTCTGCGAAGTGGAACTCGACCCCAAAACCGGCGAAGTGCAGGTGGTGTCGTATGCCTCGGTCAACGACATTGGCCGCGTGGTCAACCCCATGATCGTGCAGGGGCAGCTGGACGGTGGCGCGGTGCAAGGCATTGGCCAAGCGCTGCTTGAACAAGTGGTGTACGACGAAGAAACCGGTCAGCTGTTGACTGGCAGCTTGATGGACTACGCCGTGCCTCACGCGGACATCATGCCCGTCATGTTTGACACCCACACCGACCAAAGCATTCCCTGCAAAAACAACGTGCTGGGCGTCAAGGGCGTGGGCGAGTTGGGCACCATCGGTGCCACGCCTGCGGTGGTCAACGCGGTGGCCGATGCCTTGGCGCGTCATGGCCGTGGCGATATTTCGACCCAGCTGCAAATGCCACTCACGCCTTATCGCTTGTGGCGCTTGATGCAAGCCGCTTGAACGACAGATCAATTCACTCGCAGATGAAACGGACCCTCTGATGCAAACCACTTTCACCGTGAATGGAAAAAACGTCACGCTCGAAGCTGCACCCAACACCTTGTTGGTGCAAGCCTTGCGTGAACAAATGCAACTCACCGGCACCCACGTGGGCTGCGACACCGCGCAGTGCGGCGCGTGCACCGTGTTGATGAACGGCAACGCGATCAAGTCTTGCAATGTGTTGCTGGCGCAAGCCCAAGGCGCGCAGATCACCACCATCGAAGGCTTGGCCAATGCCGATGGCAGCATGCACCCCATGCAAGAGGCGTTCAAAAACTGCCATGGCTTGCAGTGCGGTTTTTGCACGCCGGGCATGGTGATGAGTGCGGTCAATCTGTGCGCGCAAAAGCCAGAGGCCAGCACGCAAGACATTCGCCACATGCTGGAAGGCAATTTGTGCCGATGCACGGGCTATCAAAACATCGTCGTGGCCGTGCAGCAAGGTGCTGCCGCCATGAAGGCTTGAAGGAGGGCTGACGCGTGTACACATTCACCTACGAACGTCCTACCTCTTTGCAACAGGCATTGGCTTTGATCGATGCCGGTGGCCAAGCATTGGGTGGCGGCCAAACTTTGCTGGCTTCGATGAAGCAGCGTTTGCACAACCCCGAGCAATTGGTTGATTTGTCCCAAGTACCTGAGCTACAAGGTATTCGCCAACAAGGCAACGCTTGGGTGGTGGGCGCGTTTTGTCGCCACCAAGACGTGGCCTCGCATGCGGGCCTGAAAGCGGCATTGCCTGGCTTGGCCCATTTGGCCGAAGGCATTGGCGACCGCCAAGTGCGGGCCATGGGAACCTTGGGTGGCTCCGTCGCCAACAACGACCCGGCCGCTTGTTACCCCAGCGCCGTGTTGGCCTTGGGCGCCACGGTGCACACCAACCAACGCAGCATTGCTGCCGACGATTTTTTCCAAGGCCTCTACACCACCGCGTTGGACGCGGGGGAGTTGATCACCGCCATTGAATTCCCCGTGGCCCAACGCGCGGCCTATGCCAAGTTCAAGCAGCCCGCCTCGCGCTTTGCGTTGGTGGGCGTGTTTGTGGCTCAAACCGCGTCGGGTGTGCGTGTGGCCATCACGGGCGCTGGCAATGGCGTGTTCCGTCATGCCGGCTTGGAAGCCGCCTTGAGCCAAAGCTTCACACCCGAAGCGGTGGAGCAGGTGGTGATCGACGACCAAGACCTCAACGGTGACTTGCACGCCTCGGCGCAATACCGCGCACATTTGATCAAGGTGCAAACACAACGTGCGGTGCAACAGGCCCTTGCATGAGTGAGTTGGGTGCGCTGAGTTCCATCGATGCGTTGAGCGCAGCGCTCGCGCAAGAGGGCTACTTTGCGGACCGCCGTTTGGTCACCGCTGTGTTTTTGGCGCTGCGCTTGCAGCGCCCCTTGTTGCTCGAAGGTGCGCCCGGTGTGGGCAAAACCGAATTGGCCAAGGTCTTGGCCCGTTTGCTCCAGCGGGAACTGCTGCGCTTGCAATGCTTTGATGGCATCGAACAACGCGAAGCCTTGTACGAGTGGAACCACACCGCGCAGTTGTTGCACCTGCGCGCCGCACACGAGAGCAAAGCCAGCGACGACTTGGAACGCGAGGTCTACCAAGACAAGTTTTTGATTCGCCGTCCTCTGCTGCAAGCGCTGCAAGCCCCAGCACCGGGTGCGGTGCTGTTGATCGACGAGGTGGATCGCGCCGACGAACCCTTTGAGGCTTTTTTGCTGGAGTATTTGGGCGAGTACCAAATCAGCATTCCCGAGCTGGGCACCATCCGCGCCCAGATCACCCCCATCACGCTGTTGACCAGCAACCGCACACGCGATTTGCACGATGCGGTCAAGCGCCGTTGCTTGTTCCATTGGATGGATTACCCCGACTTGGAGCGCGAGCTGACCATCGTGCGTGCCCAAGTGCCGCAAGCCAGTGCCCAACTCACGCAGCAAGTGGCCCGCTTTGTGGCGCGCTTGCGCAGCGACAGCTTTGCCCATGCCTTTGCGCGTTTGCCAGGCATTGCTGAAAGCGTGGAGTGGACCCAAGCCCTGGTGGCCTTGCAGGCCGCACACCTCGATGCCGAGGTGGTACAAGAAACCTCGGGCGTGTTGTTCAAGCAGCAAGAGGATGTGCTGAGCTTGAACCGCTTGCTGCCCGAACTCATGACCGACTAGGACGCGCACATGTGGGCGTCGCATTGGGTGGGCTTGGGACGGGTGTTGCGTCGTGCGGGCGTGGCGGTCGACAGCTCGCGCATCGCGTTGGGGTTGCAAGCGCTGACCTTGATCGATGTGTCGCAACGCGACGACGTGTGTCACGCGCTCGAAGCCACCTGGCTGAGTCAGGCCGAAGACCTTCCAATTTTTCATGCGGTGTTTGATGCTTATTGGGCGGCGCTGCGTCAGTCCACATCGCCCGATGCGCTGACCCTGGGCTTGCCTTTGGGGCAGCCAGAGCCCGCGTCTGGCAAGCAGCGCGTGCAAGATGCCTTGGCCGAGCTTCAAGCCGAACCGGCCATGAGCTTGCGCCCCGCAGATCCGCAAAGCCAAGCGGCCAAACTTGCAGCCAGTGATGTGCAAGGTTTGAAGCAAGCCGATTTTCAGAGCTTGAGTGCTGACGAGTTTGCGCAGCTGCAACGCCAAGTGCAGAGTCTGCGCATGCGTTGGCCCACCGTGGCGGGGCGACGCTGGCGTGCAGGATCGCGAGGGACGCGTTTGGATTGGCCGCGCTTGTTGCGCACGGCAGCACGCCAAGGTGGCGAGGTGCTGGCGTTGCCACGTCGCCGTCGGCGTGAGCAGCCGTTGCCTGTGCTGGTGCTGCTCGATGTGTCGGGCTCGATGGCGCGTTATGCCCGCATGCAGCTGGCTTTTTTGCACGCACAAACCCAGCGTGGCCAACGCGCAGTGTTTGCGTTTGGCACGCACTTGACAGATTTGCGTTCTGCCTTTTCCTTGCGTGACACCGATGACATGCTGCAAGCGGTGAACCGTCAGGTGGCAGATTTTGGCGGCGGCACACGCTTGGGGGCGTCGCTGGCGACGCTGCGTCAGCAGCATCCGCAGGTGCTGGTTGGGCGACGCACCGTGGTGCTGTTGATCACCGATGGCTTGGACACCGGCGAGCCCGCGCAGTTGCGTGAGGAAGTGCAGTGGCTCAAGCGGCATTGCCGCAGTTTGCTGTGGCTCAATCCCTTGCTGCGTTTTGAGGGCTACGAGCCCTTGGCGCGCGGGCCGCAGGTGTTGGCACGTCACGCCGATGCACACGTCGCCATTCATAACTTGGCGCGCATGGAAACCTTGGCCCAAGGCCTCACACAATTGCTAAAACACTGACAATGCGTGCATTGCGAATGCGCACATCATCAAGAACCAAAGAAGGGACACACGAATGGAAATGCAAGGAACTCGGCAACTGCCTGTCAACCGTGAAGAGGCATGGGCCGCACTCAACAACCCCGAGGTGTTGAAGCGCTGCATTCCCGGTTGCAACAAGTTTGAGCTGACCGATGAGAACCGTTACGCCGTGGGTGTGGCGATCAAGATTGGACCGGTCTCTGCCAAGTTTGCAGGCGAGGTGACCTTGCAAGACATCGACCCACCCAACGGCTACGCCCTGGTGTTTGATGCCCAAGGCGGCGTGGCTGGTTTTGGCAAAGGCGAATCCAAGGTCACGCTGACCGACAACGCCCAAGGCTGCGAGCTGCACTACACCGTGCAATCGCGCATTGGCGGCAAGTTGGCGCAACTGGGTCAGCGCTTGATCGACGGCGCGGCCAAGTCCTTGGCCGAGGATTTCTTCCGTCGCTTTGAAGAGGCGATCAGTCCGGAAGCGGCGTCCGCACCTGAAGCAGAGGAAGCGTCAGCGCCACAACCCGAAAAGGCTGAAAAGACAGAAGGCTCTTTGTTGTCCAGAGTGTTCAAGGGGCGTTCTTAATTCTTCAAACGTGCGCCGTGGGCTGAGCAGAAGAACGAACGGTTGTGGGCTTGGTTGATAAGGGGTGAGGTGGTGCCTCGTTGTTGACTTGCCATTCGCTCTGCTGTGTGGCGGGTTTGCAGCGGGAGCGGTCTCTCAACCTGCGTTTACCATAACTCCATTTTTATTGTGGCACTAACAGAAACACAATTACTAGAACAGCCAGAAACAAGGTCTCCAGTACGATCAGTGCAACCGGTTTCCACCCCACGTTCAAGATATCTCTCAGATGCGTTTTGATACCTATCGCAGCCATCGCCCCCACCAGAAATGCCCTCGACAAAGCATTACCTGAATCGACAACAACCGTCGGCAGCGTAAATAAACTATTCACCAGCACCAGCAACACAAACACAACAGCAAACCAAGGTAACAAAGGTGGACGACTCTCAACCACAATCGACGTTTCGCAAGTTGGACCAGTCTCTGATGTCATTCGCGTGAACCAAGACGCCACAATAATGACTGGCACCAACATTGCCACTCGCATGAGCTTGACGACCGTAGCAGCATCTCCTGTCTGTTGGCCCATGCTGTAGCCAGCCCCTACCACCTGCGCAACATCGTGTATGGTGCCGCCAAGAAAAAAGCCTGCTTGCTGCATATCAAAACCCAGCCAAGCCACCAACATCGGGTAAAGCACCATGGCCATCGTGGACAAGGTACTCACACTGATAACCACAAACAAGGTGGCCCTGTCTTTTTGAGGATGGTTGGGAAACGCCGCCGCAATCGCCAGCGCCGCCGAAGCGCCGCAGATACCGACTGCACCTCCAGACAACAAACCAAAGAAAGGCCTGAAGCCCATGAACTTCGACACCACGATGCCCATGGTGATGGTGAGCGATACAACCATCACCACCATGAGCACGGCGTGCCAGCCCAAAGTCTGCACTTGAGTGGCAGAAATTTTCAAACCCAGCAAGGCCACACCCCAGCGCAGCACCTGCCGCGCCACGAATTCGATGCCCGGTTTACAACGTCCATCCTCCGACAGGAAGTTGACTGCCATACCCAACAACAAAGCAAACAACATCACAGGAGCACCATAGTGTTCCGCCAGAAACTGGGCCGCTACAGCCACCACACTCGCCATGACAAGCCCAGGCCACAACACGAAGCAGCGTGCGTACAACGCGTTCATTTTCTAGGCTCCTGGCAACACGTTTATTGATTAAGCTGGATATTGAATTGCTTGACAATCGCCGCGTTGCGATCAAATTCTGTTTTGACAGATTGCGTCATCTGCTGGATGTTCCAGTCCTCAGCGCCCTCGAATCCACTCGCGAACATACGACCACGGAACTTAGGGTTGAGGGCTACCTGGCGAACAGCTTTGTGAATCTTTTCCTGCACTTCGGCTGAAACACCAGATGACACGATGACGCCCATCCAGTTGGAAAACTCCAGGTCTGGGTAACCTAACTCGGCAAGGGTCGGCACGTCGGGTAACTGACTGAGTCGCTGCTTGGCAGCCACGGCATACACCTGCACTTTTCCAGTGGCGATTAAGTTGCGCGACGTGGCATAGCCATCGAACATGATCGGAATTTGCCCCCCCATGACTTGAGCCAATGCAGGTGGCGAGCCTTGAAAGGGCACGTGCTGCAAATCCAATTCGAGCTTTTGGTTCAAAATCATGCCTGCGTAGTGCGAAATCGTGCCCGGGCTGTAGGAAGCAAAACTCAGACTACCAGGATTCTTTTTGGCATAGGCCACCAATCCCTTGAAATCCTTAGCGGGCACATTGGGGGCTCCAATCATTACCAGATTGCCGCGGGCAACAATACCTGCAGGCTTGACATCCTTGAGCGGATCAAACCCGCCTTTAAGAACGTGCGGAATCTCAGTCAGCACATTGCTGGCGATGACCATCACGGTTTGTCCATCGGCAGGTGCTGTTCGCAGGGCCTGAACCGCAATAGCTCCACCCGCTCCGGGGCGATTTTCTACAACCATAGGTTGACCCAGATCTGCCGCCAGCTGGTCAGCTAACAAACGAGCAATCACATCAATATTGCCACCTGCGGGTGCAGGTACCAGCACTTTGACGGGCTTGTCAGTCCAGGCCATAACGGTCGACACCATGAAAGTGCCAATAAGGGAAATGAAGATCGCTCGGCGAATCCGATGAGCGGTTGTACACATTGACATGTTTGTCTCCAAAATGGTGATGAGTTTCGGGATCGAACGCCCCTTGGTATGAGTCACGTCGTGATTGTTCTCAAAGCAGACTGAGATCAACTTACCCTTTCACGACAGTCATTTATCTTTACACGTCACATGAAGAGCGACCAATCTCTTGGTTTTATTGACTGCGTTCTCGCATCATGGTTGGCGGACAGTCAAACTGTGAAATAAACCAGCGGGTGAATGAACTGAGATTGGAATAGCCCAACTGCTCGGCCACACGCCCCATAGAGTAAGAAGTGTGGATGATGTAGCGCTGAGCCAGTTCGCAACGTACCTCGTTGAGCACGTCCGAGAAACTCACACCACTCTCGTCAAGCCGCCGCTGCAGCGTGCGCACGTTCACACCTAGACCCGACGCGATCTGCTCCACACTGGCGCGCCCCATGGGCAACAGCAGGTAGACCGAGCGGCGCACATCTTGAACCACGGAACTTTGACCATGTTTAGGCATCGCCTCAATGAAAGACTGCGCATAGCTGGCCATGGCCGCATCTGCACGAACCATTGAGCGATCCATATCCGCCTTTAAGCAAACTACGCCATTGAAATCACTATCAAAACGCAATGGGCAACCAAAAATTCGACGATGTACCTGCAAATCTCTGTTGGCTGAATGGGTAAAGTGCACAGCCTGCGGTTTCCAGTTCTGGCCCAGAATGGCACGAAAAATCAGCATCAGAACGCCAACTGCCATGTCCGTGGATTGCTGTGTCCCACTAGGTGAATCGCTGATGATTTCCTCACGAATGAGGGTGGTTTTGCCTACATCCTCAATGTGCATAGCCAGAGCTTCATTGAGCAGATGTCGGTACTGGACAATCGTTTGCAACGCCATACGCATGGATGGCTGATGGGTCAGCAACAGACTAATCGGCCCGAAGTCTGACAGCAGTCGCGCTTCCGCCAAATGCAGGCCAAACGTATCACAGCCGCTTTCATTCGCTGAGATCTCTAGCAACGTCAGCGCACTCTTGAATGGGATGAGCGCCGTTGGCGATGCCAACATGCGTGGCGTCAAACCCACCTTACGCAACATTGACTGTGGATTCAGCCCGAGAGGTTTTGCAACCTCACCGTAGTGAGACAGAACAGCCGCACGGACTTGAAGGGTATGTCGAGGACTCATGGCATCTCCTAAATAAAACCTGCATGACGCTGCCTCTTTATTGAGGTGTCATGAAATGCTAACTGAAAGTCATGAATTGGCAAATGGAATTTACGCAAAGCCCGCAAAATTTCAGCACGTATTACAAATTAATTTCAGGAGATTTTCCATGGCAAAAGCCGTGACATTCGACCGCATTGGCGGCCCCGAGGTACTCACATATTGCGACGTCGAAGTCGGCAGTCCCGGTCCTGGGCAAGTGCGATTACGCCATGTAGCGGTTGGCCTTAATTACGCCGACACCTACTTTCGCAATGGCACGTATCCAATTCCTCTGCCCAATGGCATGGGAGTGGAAGGCGCAGGCATCGTCGAAGCGATCGGCCCCGATGTTGTCAACGTGGCCGTGGGTGACCGTGTCACCTACACCGGTTTTCTAAACACCTTGGGAGCCTACAGCACCGAACGCCTCATCCCTGCTGCACCACTGATCAAACTGCCAGATGCAATTTCTTTCGAAACAGCCGCTGGGATGACCATGCGTGGCCTGACCTCGGCCTACTTGATGCGTTCTATCTATGACTTTAAACCCGGCGACACCATTCTGCTGCACGCCGCAGCAGGTGGTGTGGGCTTGATCGTCTCGCAATGGGCCAAGCTGTTGGGCCTCAATGTGATCGGCACGGTGTCGACTGAAGAAAAAGCAGCTGTAGCGCGTGCGCATGGATGCGATCACACCATCAACTACAGCCATGAGGACATTGCCAAACGCGTTCGTGAATTCACCAACGGCAAAGGTGTGGATGTGGTGATTGACAGCGTGGGTAAAAACACCTTTATCGCGTCGCTCGATTCGCTGCGTCGCCGTGGTCTGATGATCTGTGTTGGCACGGCCAGCGGCACGATCGACGGCTTCAACCCAAATTTACTGGCGCAAAAGGGTTCGCTTTACCTGACCCGCCCCGCACTGGCCGACTACATTGCCGATCCAGCCGAAAAAGCTCAACTGGCCAATGAAATATTTGGCCACATCGCTGCGGGTCGTATCAACATTGAGATCAACCAACGCTACGCCTTGCATGACGCCGCGCAAGCCCACCACGACCTAGAAGCCCGCAAGACCATCGGCTCGTCCATTTTTGTCATCTAAGGAGACTCCATGCGCATCGAACCACTGACCTGCGCCATCGGCGCCGAACTGGTAAATGTCAATCTTGCAGACGCGGTACGTGACGACGGTCTGTTCCAAGAAATTTACGCAGCTTTGCTCAAGCACAAGGTACTGTTTGCACGCGACCAGACGCTGGACAAACTATCACGCCAAGACCACATGGCATTCGCTCAAAAGCTTGGCCCACTTGAAGACCACCCCATAGCACCTAGTCACCCCGAAGCCCCTGGCTTGGTGCAGATCTACAAAAATCCCGACAGCCCAGTCGACCGTTACGAAAACTCTTGGCACACAGACGGTACGTTTCGGGAAAAACCTGCGCTGGGCTGCGTGCTGCGTTGCATCGAATGTCCACCTGTGGGCGGCGACACCATCTGGGCCAACATGGCTTTAGCGTACGAAAAGTTGCCCGAGAGCGTGAAGCAACAAATTGAAGGCTTAATCGCAAATCACAGCTTCAACGCGACCTTCGCTGCCGCCATGCCCATCGAAAAACGCTTGGCCATGAAAGCGCAGTACCCAGATGCTGAACACCCAGTCATTCGAACTCACCCTGACACAGGAGAAAAAGTGTTGTTCGTTAATGGCTTCACCACCCACTTTGTGAACTTTCATAACAAAGACAAGGTGCGTTATGGCCAAGACTTCAACCAGGGTGCAGGTGATTTGCTGCAATACCTGATCAGCCAAGCCTACGTTCCCGAATACCAAGTCCGCTGGCGCTGGAAACCCTACAGCGTTGCGATCTGGGATAACCGATCTAGCCAGCACTACGCCGTGATGGACTACCCCCCTTGCCATCGCAAGATGGAACGCGCAGGCATCGTCGGCACCAAACCTTTTTGATTCACATATTTCTATTTGGAGATAACGCATGTATTTCATCGACGGACACCTTTTCCCTGAGAACCAGGAAAAACTCATCATCACCGCAGCCCCCTATGGCCCCGAATGGATCCCCTCGGACTACCCCGAAGACATTCCAGTCACCATGGAAGAACAGATCCAAAAAGCAGTGGACTGCTATAACGCAGGCGCTACCGTCTTACACCTGCATGTGCGCGAAGCTGATGGCAAAGGCAGTAAACGTCTGTCCAAGTTCAACGAGTTGATTGCCGGAGTACGTAAAGCTGTGCCCGACATGGTCATTCAAGTAGGAGGCTCTATTTCGTTTGCGCCTGAGTCTGACGGTGCGGTCGCCAAATGGTTGTCGGATGACACCCGCCACATGTTGGCCGAACTCGACCCTAAGCCCGACCAAGTTACCGTCACCATCAATACAACGCAGATGAACGTGACTGAGCACATGGAAGAAGCTGACATAGCCGGCACCTCCATGGCCACGCCCGAGGGACGTCGTGCTTATAGCGAAATGGTGGTGCCCTCTAACCCAGCTTGGTATGAAGAACACATTCGTCGCCTGAGTGCCGCAGGCATTCAGAGCGCTTTTCAGTTCTACAACCTCAACAGCTTTGAAACAGTGGAGCGTCTGATGCGCCGTGGCATCTACAAAGGCCCTCTGGTGTGCAACTGGGTCGCCATCAGTGGCGGCATGGATGCGCCCAACATCTATAACCTGGCCAACTTCCTGCGAGCCATTCCCGATGGCGCCAAGCTGACAGTCGAGAGCAGCATGCGCAATGTGTTGCCGATCAACATGATGGGCATGGCCATGGGCCTGCATGTGCGTTGTGGCATTGAAGATAACCTCTGGAATCAACAACGCAGTGCCAGAATGAGCACTGTCGAGCAGATCGAACAACTGGTCCGCATTTCGCGTGAATTTGGCCGTGACATAGCTACCGGCAAGGAAGCGCGTGAGCTTTTGAAGATCGGTGTGTTCTACGACACCGTCGAAGAGTCTTTGGCTGCCAATGGTTTTTCACCCAACCGCAACGGTGGTAACCAAGGTTTCCTGCGCAAGGTTGCTTGAACACCATGTCGGTCACTTCGCCCACGGTTCTGATCATTCCAGGTCTGCGCGATCATGTGAATAACCACTGGCAAACTTTGCTCGCAGCCCAACTGCCCAAGGTACACAGCGTGCCGCCCATGGGGCGCGAAGATCTGGATTGCAATCAGCGCGTACGCGCCATTGATGCAGCTATTGCTGCCATTGAAGGGCCCGTGCTATTCGTGGCGCACAGCGGTGGTTGTTTGATGGTGGCACATTGGGCTCAGACCAGTGTCCACACACATCGCGTCAGCAGTGCACTGCTAGCAACGCCTCCCGACTTTGAGCACCCTATGCCCCAGGGTTACCCCAGTCTGAACGCTTTACAAGCGAGCGGCTGGTTACCGGTACCTCGTCTTGTGTTGCCATTTCACAGTTTGGTCGCCATCAGCGACAACGACCCCTTGGCCACGCGCGGCAGTGTGCAGGCGCTCGCGCGTGACTGGGGCAGCGAGACAATCGATTTGGGCTCGGTGGGTCACCTCAATCCAAGTTCTGGCTACGGGGAATGGCCTATGGCCATCCTGTTGATCGAGCAGTTATTAACAATGTCAGATCAGGTGAAGACATGAGATTGACCACACATCGGGTTATCCCGAAAATGAAAACACATGTCATCAATAGATAAATTCATGTCGTAAATAGATAAATTGAGTTTCTGTAATTCAAGAAAAAATCATGCTCTGGAATTGATTTGATATCAACCATTTCATCGGAATCCAACTTTCATCCACTTTCATCAACGAGGAGACTTTATGAACAAGAAATTGAACCTGCTGGCCGCTGCTGCACTCAGCTGCGTTGGCGTTGCACAGGCACAAAACAGCATTTCGTTTTACGGGGCGCTGGATGCTGGTGTGCTAAAAATGTCCAGCACAACAGCATCGCCTGTGTACACCCCGTCAACCACTGACGCGGGTAGCTCCTCGAGTATCAAGGACGGCGGTATCGGCGGCAGTAACCTTGGCATTAAAGGCGAGCGTGACATGGGCAATGGCAACAAGGCCTACGTCCAGTTACAAGGCAACATCAAGCTTAACGACGGTGCTACCGGAGGGGCTAACTCCGCAGGTACCACCACCAATTTCAACCAAATGGCTCTGATTGGTTTGTCTGGCAAGGCCGGCGATGTTAAGTTGGGTCGCCAAGTAGCCCCGATGTACTTCGCTATGGCAAGTACCGACGCACGCGGCGCTCGCTATTTCGGATCAACATTGACCACTCTGGTTGGGATGAACAGCATCACCCGCGCCTGGAACGGCACAGGTAATGCATTGTTTGGCACGGTCTACAACGACAACTCTCTGACCTACACCACCCCAAAATTTGCTGACACCACAGTCAGCGTTCAGCACGCATTTGGCAACGTCAACGGCTCCAACAGCGCAGGATCACAAAACTCTGTCACAGCCATGTATAACAAAGACAACTTGCGTTTGTCTGCCATTTACTACACCGGCAACGGCAATGGCAATGCGACGGGCACTGCAGCGAATGGGTTCACCACCACGGCCAATACCAACCGTCTGACCTCGCTCGGTGCGCTGTACACCATGGGCTCATTGACCATGAGTTTTGCCACCTTTGACGGCAAGATTCCTTCTGGTGCACAAGTGCCTGCTACAGGTTCTGCAGTGGCCGGTACAACACACGCAACAGCAAATGCCTATGGTTTGGCTTATAAGATGAATCCAGAGATCACCATTTCAGGTGGCTACTACACCATCACAGACAAGACCAACGCGAGCAGCAAAGCCAATCAGACCGCAATCAGTTTGGACTACCTGATGTTCAAGGACACCATCGCCTATGTGCAGACTGCCAACACCAGCAATACAGGTAACAACATGAACTTGAGCCCAATCTTTGGCAGCCCCGTGCCTGCTGGCAAGAGTAACAACGCCACCATGGTTGGTTTGCGTTACACATTCTGATCGCCATTACTCCTGGGTATGGACCGTTAACGGTTCATACCATCCAAGGTATTGGGGCCCCATCGGGGCCCCTTTTTTGTTGCCTGTTGAACGACGAAACGCTGCCAGTTACTTTTGTCCAAGTAGCAGAAATGTGTTCTTACTTAATCTGACAAAAGCAATCGCAAGCTAGCTGTCGATCAAGCTTGTTCGTATCAATGACCGCAGTCAGCCTAGAGCAGTCAAATTTCAGCAGTAATTTGTGGGGGTAACTGATCCAATAATTTCAGGATCGTGCCTCCGTGTTCGTTTCCTGAGAAGTTGGCCGCATCGGGCTTCATAAGCACCGTCATGGTGAGTTCGTGCAAGAGCACGGTCATCATGACAGTACTTTCTTGCCAGCTCAGACCAATGTGAGTGCGACAACGATGTTGCCGCGTGTTGCATTTGAATAAGGACAAACTTGGTGTGCTGCGTCGATCAAATCTTGAGCAACGCCACGGTCCATACCAGGCAAGCTGATTGCCAGACGCACAGCAATGCCAAACCCTGCTGGAATCGGGCCAATGTCCACGCTTGCATCAATCGCTGCATCTGCGGGAACGGTAATCTTCTTCATCCCAGCTACATGTTTCATAGCCCCCATGAAGCAAGCCGAATAGCCAGCAGCAAACAACTGCTCAGGGTTGGTTGCGCCGCCCATGCCGCCCAACTCTTTGGGTGGGGCGAGTTTGACATCCAGCAGCCCGTCGTCTGACACCGAGCGACCTTCGCGACCGCCCGTGGTGTGGGCGTGTGCTGTGTAAATTACTTTTTCGAGTTTTGTAGCCATGATGTGTTTCCTTTTATGAGTGATGAGAAGTGATTGAAAGTTAGCTTAGATTTCGATGGCCTCAAAGTCAGCCTTGGCAACGCCACAGTCTGGGCAAGCCCAGTCTTCAGAAACGTCGGCCCACTTGGTGCCTGCGGCGATGCCATCTTCTGGTCGGCCTGCAGCTTCGTCGTAAATGAAGCCGCACACGATACAGATATAGGTTTTGAAATTTTTCTTGCTCATGATGTTTCCTTTGTCCAGTTAATGTTTGTTGACTTAGGCAGCAGCTTTCACTTTGTCGAGCTGAGCTTGGTAATGGTTGGCATGACGCTCTTCCACTTTGGCCAAAGCGGCAAAGCGTTTTTGGGCCTTCAACAAGGTCGCTGTGAACTGTGCTGCGTGCACTTTGGACTCTTCGATTTGTTCGTCCATTTCGGCCACTGCAGCGGCGTTGCCTTCAGCTTCGGCGGTTTTGCGGAACGTGGGGTACATCTCGGTGTACTCGTAGGTTTCGCCGTCGATGGCAATTTGCAAGGCCTTGGCCGGTGTCATCTCTGCTTTGGGATAGAGCAAGTCGAGGTGACCGAAGGCGTGCATGACTTCTTGGTCCGCGGTTTCTTCAAAGGTGCGGGCTGTTTCCTCGTCACCCATGTCGCGGGCAATTTTGGCGAAGTAGCGGTACTTGATGTGGGCCATCGATTCGCCCGCAAACGCGGCTTCGAGGTTGGCGATGGTCTTGATCTCGGGACGGGTAGGTGCAGTCATTTGGAACTCCTTTAGTCAACAAAAACAATCAACATGTAAGGAATGATAGATTTAGTCAATTGATTTGACCAATTGAAATTTGCTAAACCATCGATAGCACTTGTAAGCGCAGGGCTCACTGATATGACTGTAGATGCAATTTTTTAATGAGTCTAGGAAAAGTACATCTGACCGTTTTCAACCAGCAGTTGCCGGTCAACAAGCTTTCGATGGCTGACCGCTCCCAGCTTGAAGCAACCCCTCAACACCACCCTATCAATCATTACTTCTAGCCTGAGTCAAAGCAGCGCTTAAATGACGTTAGCCTGCAAAGTCTGCGTAACGATGTCGTGTGTGACTTGTTGCGCAGCTTTGTGTGTGGCGGTCATGGGGCGACGCGCTGACCAAACCAGCATGAGCTGGCTCAGCAATTTGGGCTGCTCAATGCGATGGATGCTGAAGTCTTTGGGTTTGGCGAAGTTGCGCAGCGTGTAGGCGGGGAGCACGGCGTAGCCCAAGCCTTCTTTGACCAATTCCAAAATCGCGTTCAAGCCGTCAATCTCCAGCACGATTTGCGGTTTGCAATTGACACGCAGCATCTCGGTCTCAATCAACAAACGAAACGCATTGGGGCGGCTGGGCACGATGAGTGGCAGCTCGGCCAAGGCAGCCAGCTTCATCACCGGTTTGAGTGGTGGTTGCGCTGCGGTGGGTTTGATTTTTTGGCCCGCAATCAAGATCAAGGCGTCTTCGTGCAGCACCGTCATTTCCAAATCAGGGGAGGGCGGTGGGTTGTAGAGCACAGCCATGTCCAAACGGCCCGCGCGCAAGCTTTCCACCATCAGCACTGAAAACCCCTCGGTCAACGACAGCTGAGCATGGGGCAGCACCTGTTTGAACGACAGGGTCAGCGGCACCGTGATGAGCTTGGACAGGCTGGGGGGCAAGCCAATCGACACCCGGCCCGCCAAGGCGCCTCGCACCGACCCCAGTTCTTCCTGGGCCACCGCCACTTGGTGCAAGATGCCACGGCCATGCTCTAGCAGCACCAGGCCGGCTTCGGTCACGGTCACGCCACGGCCGTTGCGCATCAACAAGTTCTGGTGCAGCTCCACCTCCAGTTGGCGCACATGGCGACTGAGCAGGGGCTGCGGAATGCCCAATGCAGCGGCCGCTTTGGTGAAACTGCCGAGTTCTGCCACGCGTACAAAAGATTCGATTTGCTTGAGGTCCATGGCGTTTTGAAAATTGAATAACGATGTTCTAGATATCTAATTATGTTATATCAGCTAGTGGCTCTTTCAGCGCCTGAAAACGGGCTGAATCTCTAGAATCAGCGCCATGCAAACCTCTAGCTCTTCCCTCGTACTGCGTGGCATTTCATCCATGGCGACCAAGGCCTTGCTGAACGACCTGACCCAGGCCTACCAAGCGCACACGGGCGTGTCGGTGCAGATTGAGTCCGTGGGCGGCGTGGATGCTGCTAAGCGTGTGCAAGCGGGCGAAGTGTTTGACATGGTGTTGTTGGCCTCAGACGCGATTGATAAGTTGATCGCATCGGGCCATGTGATGGCTGGCAGTCGCAGCGACTGGGTGCGTTCACCCGTGGCCGTGGCGGTGCAAGCTGGCGCCGCACGCCCAGACCTGAGCAACGAAGCGGCGCTCAAAGCCGCCGTGTTGGCCAGCCCCACGCTCAGCTATTCCACGGGCCCGAGCGGCGTCTACCTAGAAAAACTATTCGATCGTTGGGGCATTGCCGACGAGGTGAAAGCGCGCATCGTGGTGCCGCCACCTGGCACCCCTGTGGGGGCATTGGTGGCCAGCGGCAAAGCCGCTTTGGGCTTTCAACAATTGAGCGAGCTCATTGCTTTGCCCGGCATTGATGTGCTGGGCACTTTGCCTGCGGATGTGGCGTTCATCACCACGTTTTCATCTGGCATTCCGGCCGTCATCGCGGGTGACGCAACGCGTGTGGCGGCGGTGCAAGCATTTCTGCAGTTCTTGGCTTCGGCTGGCGTGGAAGACGTCAAGCGCAAGCAAGGCATGGACTGGCTTTGATTTTTAATTTCATTCTGTAAGGGGTATTCATGTCTCTCATCATCGACGTTCATGGTCACTACACCACCGCGCCCAAGGCGCTTGAAGAGTGGCGCAACCGCCAGATCGCTGGCATCAAAGACCCCGCGTCTATGCCCAAAGTGTCCGAGCTGAAAATCAGCGACGACGAGTTGCGCGAGACCATCGAGACCAACCAGCTCGCCAAGATGAAAGAGCGCGGCTCTGACATCACCATCTTCAGCCCACGTGCCAGCTTCATGGCCCACCACATTGGCGACTTTCAAGTCTCGTCCACTTGGGCGGCCATTTGTAACGAGCTGTGCTTCCGCGTGTCAGAGTTGTTCCCCAACAATTTCGTGCCTGCGGCCATGTTGCCCCAGTCACCCGGCGTGGACCCCGCCACGTGCATTCCCGAACTGGTTAAGTGCGTGGAGCAATACGGCAACGTCGGTATTAACTTGAACCCCGATCCATCCGGTGGCCACTGGACATCGCCTTCTCTGAGCGACAAGTCTTGGTACCCCATTTACGAGAAGATGGTCGAGTACGACATCCCCGCCATGATTCACGTGTCGACCAGCTGCAATGGCTGCTTCCACACCACGGGCGCGCATTACTTGAACGCCGACACCACGGCCTTCATGCAGTGCTTGACCTCTGACTTGTTCAAAGATTTCCCCACTTTGAAGTTCTTGATTCCCCACGGCGGCGGCGCGGTGCCTTACCACTGGGGCCGTTTCCGTGGCTTGGCGCAAGAGCTGAAAAAGCCGTTGCTGACGGAACACTTGATGAACAACATCTACTTTGACACCTGCGTGTACCACCAGCCCGGCATCGACTTGTTGACCAAAGTGATTCCAGTCAAAAACATCATGTTCGCCTCGGAAATGATTGGTGCTGTGCGCGGCATCGACCCAGAAACTGGCCACTACTACGACGACACCAAGCGCTACATCGAGTCCACGCTCAACCTGAATGCGGACGAGCGCCATCAGGTGTACGAGGGCAACGCGCGTCGCGTGTTCTCGCGCTTGGACACCAAGCTGAAATCGCAAGGCCGCTAATCAATTCTTAGGAGATTTCTTATGTACGAACTCGGCGTTGTTTACCGCAACATCACCCGCGCTGATCGCGCAACCGCCGACGCTTTGGCGTCTCTCGGTTCTGCCACGGTGCACGAAGCCATGGGCCGTGTCGGTCTGATGAAGCCCTACATGCGTCCCATCTATGCGGGCGCGCAAGTGTCGGGCACGGCTGTGACGGTCTTGCTGCACCCCGGCGACAACTGGATGATGCATGTCGCGGCTGAGCAAATTCAGCCCGGCGACATCGTGGTGGCGGCCATCACGGCTGAATGTACCGACGGCTACTTTGGCGATTTGCTCGCCACGTCCTTCATGGCCCGTGGCGCACGTGCCTTGATCATCGATGCCGGTGTGCGCGATGTGAAAGAGTTGACCAAGATGGGTTTTCCCGTCTGGAGCAAAGCCATCAGCAGCAAAGGCACGATCAAAGCGACGGTGGGTTCGGTGAACATTCCTGTGGTGTGCGCGGGCATGCTCATCACCCCGGGTGATGTGATCGTGGCGGACGATGACGGCGTGGTTTGCGTGCCCGCTGCCATGGCTGCCAAAACACTGGCGACTGCACAAGCCCGCGAGGCCAACGAAGGCGAGAAGCGCGCCAAGTTGGCGTCTGGTGTGTTGGGCTTGGACATGTACAAGATGCGCGAGCCTTTGGCTGCTGCAGGCTTGAAGTACATCGACTAACGCACCTTCATTTCATGCATACCGCACGTCGCTTTGTGAAGTCGTTTGCTTTTGCAGCCCTGTTGGGCTTGACGGCATGCGTCAGCACATGGGAAACCCCGTCTCCCGCATCGGCGCAGGCAATCTTGTCGGTGGCGCCCGAGGTGCAACAGACGTTGGCACCCACGGGCGTGCTGCGCGTTGGGGTGTATTTGGGCAGCCCCACTTCGTGGGTGCGTGATGCCAAGACAGGTCAGTCCCACGGTGTGGCGTTTGAGTTGGGCCACGCCTTGGGGCAGCAGTTGGGTGTGCCCGTGCAAGTGGTGGAATATCCGCGCGTTGCCGAAGTGATTGAAGCGCTCAAAAGGTCGGAGGTCGACATGACCTTCACCAACGCGACGGCGGCTCGCGCCAAAGACATCGCCTTCACGCCAGCCTTGATTCAGTTGGAGTTGGGCGTGCTGGTGCCTGCCAACAGCCGCATTCAAAGCTTTGCAGATGTGGACCGTGCGAATGTGCGTCTGGGTGTGAGCCAAGGCAGCTCGTCGCAAGGCGTCTTGGGTGCCCGTTTGAAACAGGCCACGCTGGTGCCTGTGCCATCGCTCAGCGTGGCGCAGCAGATGTTGCAACGTGGCGAATTAGACGCGTTCGCCACCAACAAGGGCATCTTGTTTGAACTGGCCGAAAAAGTGCCAGGTGCTCAGGTGCTGAAAGATCGTTGGGGCTTAGAGAATTTAGCGATGGCCATTCCCAAAGGCCGCGACATGGCCATGCCGTATTTGCGTGAGTTCGCACAAACCTTGGTCAGCCGTGGTGAACTGCAAAAAATGGCCAGCCGCGCGGGTTTGCGTGGGTTGGCACAAGCCGATTGATTTTTAAAAGGAAACGACGATGAGTGCTTTGAAACGTATCAGTTCGATTCTGTTGACATGCCTGATCGCGGGCCAAGCCATGGCCCAGGCGTACCCCAGCAAGCCCATCAAGGTGGTGGTGGGTTATGCCGCTGGCGGTGCGGTAGATGTGGTGGCTCGCACCATTGGCCAAAGTTTGTCGGTCAGCATGGGCCAGCCTGTGATCGTAGAAAACAAACCGGGAGCCGGCACCAACATTGCTGTGAAGTCGGTGATCACGGCCGAGCCCGATGGCTACACGATGATGATGGCGGCCAACGCCTTGGCAGCCAACATGTCGTTGTACCAACCCGCACCGTTTGATGCCGAACGCGATTTGGTGGCGGTGTCATTGATTGGCCGCGTGCCAGTGGTCATCGCTGCGAACCCCAATGCGCCCTACACCAACATCAAGCAGTTGATCGACGCGGCCAAGGGCAAACCCAACAGCATTGCGTTTGGCACGCCTGGCAATGGCTCTACGCCACACATGGCGGTTGAGTTGTTTGGTCGTGCTGCAGGCATCGACTTGCAGCACATTCCCTATCGCGGTGGTTCGCCAGCCATCACGGATGTGATTGGTGGTCAACTGCCTTTGGTGGCGGTGAATGCGCTGGAAGTGTTGCCACACGTCAAGAGCGGCAAACTCAAAGTGTTGGCTGTGTTGAGCCCCAACCGCAGTGCCATCTTCCCTGATGTCCCGACCATTTCGGAGTCAGGTTTTCCGGGGTTTGAAGCCTCGGTTTGGTACGGGCTGGTCGCTCCTGCGGCCACGCCCAAACCGATCGTGAGCAAGTTGCACGACGAAGTGCAAAAAGCCTTGCAAACCAAAGAAGTGCGCGAGCGCATGAACGCTGTGGGCGGTGAAGTCGTGCCTGGCAGCGCAGAAATGTTCACCCAACTGATTCGTTCCGAACGCCAGCGTTACGCCAAGCTGGTGCGCGAAGCCAACATTCAACCTGATTGAAGAAAAGAGGAGCACATGGAATTTCAAAAGACCCCCGGCTGGATGGACTGGTACACCGGCCCCAGCAAACCCAAATTCAAATTGCCTGCAGGTGCTGTGGATGCACACTGCCACGTGTTTGGCCCAGGCAACGAGTTCCCTTACGCACCCGAGCGCAAGTACACCCCGTGCGATGCCTCCAAGGCCCAGCTCTACGCTTTGCGTGACCACCTTGGCTTTGCGCGTAACGTGGTGGTGCAAGCCACCTGCCACGGTGCAGACAACCGCGCCATGGTGGATGCCTTGGTCAGTTCCGGCGGCAAAGCGCGTGGCGTGGCCACTGTCAAACGCAGCGTGACCGAAGACGAATTGCAAGCCATGCACGACGCTGGCGTGCGCGGTGTGCGCTTTAACTTTGTGAAGCGCTTGGTCGACTTCACGCCCAAAGACGAATTGCTTGAAATTGCCAAACGCGTTCAGATGTACGGCTGGCATGTGGTGATTTATTTTGAAGCGGTCGACTTGCCCGAGTTGTGGGACTTCTTCACGGCTTTGCCGACCAATGTGGTGGTGGACCACATGGGCCGTCCCGACGTGACCAAACCTGTGGATGGTCCTGAGTTTGAGTTGTTTGTGAAGTTCATGCGCGAGCACAAAAACGTGTGGAGCAAGGTGACTTGTCCCGAGCGTTTGTCGGTGTCTGGCCCCAAGGCTTTGAACGGTGAACAAAACGCTTACCAAGACGTGATTCCCTTTGCCAAGCGCATCGTGGACGAGTTTCCAGATCGCGTGATCTGGGGCACCGATTGGCCACACCCCAACCTCAAAGACCACATGCCTGATGACGGCTTGTTGGTGGATTTCATCCCGCACATCGCAACCACGCCTGAGCTGCAAAAGAAACTCTTGGTGGACAACCCCATGCGCCTGTACTGGCCAGAGGAGAGTTTTTAATGGCACTCGACAAACCCTACACAGACGTTCCCGGCACCATCATTTTTGATGCCGAGCAGTCGCGCAAAGGCTACTGGCTCAACCAGTTCTGCATGTCGCTCATGAAAGCCGAGAACCGCACGCGTTTCAAGGCCAACGAGCGCGCCTACCTCGACGAGTGGGCCATGACCGAAGAACAAAAGCAGGCCGTGCTGGCCCGTGATTTGAACTGGTGCATGCGCACGGGTGGCAACATTTACTTCCTCGCCAAAATCGGTGCGACCGATGGCTTGAGCTTCCAACAAATGGCAGGCTCCATGACCGGCATGACCGAAGAGGAATACCGCAACATGATGATCCACGGCGGCCGCTCCGTCGAAGGCAATCGCGTGATTGGTGAAAACGGCGACGCGCAAGCGCAGAACCAGCCTCAAGGCGCAGGAAAGAAATAACCATGGCAAAAATCACCGCATCCGTTTACACCTCTCACGTGCCCGCCATCGGCGCTGCGTTGGACCTCGGTAAGACACAAGAAGACTACTGGAAGCCAGTTTTTGCTGGCTACGACTTCTCCAAGCAATGGATGAAGGACAACAAGCCCGATGTGATCTTCTTGGTGTACAACGACCACGCCACAGCGTTCAGCTTGGACATGATTCCAACGTTTGCCATCGGTACAGCAGCGGAATACAAACCTGCCGATGAAGGCTACGGTGCACGTCCCGTGCCTGTGGTGAAAGGCCATCCCGAGTTGGCGTCCCACATCGCTCAGTCTGTGATTCAACAAGACTTCGACCTGACCATCGTCAACAAGATGGACGTGGACCACGGCCTGACCGTGCCTTTGTCGTTGATGTGCGGCGAGCAAGACCCCGTCAAAGGCGCTTGGCCTTGCCCCGTCATTCCATTCGCCGTCAACGTGGTGCAATACCCTGTGCCTAGCGGCCAGCGTTGTTTCAACCTTGGACAAGCGATTCGCAAAGCCATTGAGAGCTACGACGAGGACATCAATGTCCACATCTGGGGCACGGGCGGCATGAGCCACCAATTGCAAGGTGCGCGTGCGGGCCTGATCAACCGCGAGTGGGACAACAACTGGCTCGACTTGATGATCAACGACCCCGTGGCCTGTGCGCAAGTGCCACACATCGACTACGTGCGCGAAGCCGGTAGCGAAGGCATTGAGTTGGTCATGTGGTTGATTGCACGCGGCGCCATGTCTGACATTCAAGACGGCAAAGTCACGGGGCCAGCGCCCAAATTGAAGCACCGTTTCTACCATGTGCCTGCATCCAACACGGCGGTCGGTCACGCGATCTTAGAGAACGCATAAGTCATCAAGAGGAAAACAACATGAGCAAAACCATCAAAGTCGCCTTGGCTGGCGCTGGTGCCTTCGGCATCAAACATTTGGACGGCATCAAAAACATCGACGGCGTGGAAGTCGTGTCATTGATCAGCCGTGATCTCGAAAAGACCAAAGAAGTGGCTGACAAATACGGCATCAAGCACGTCACCACCGATTTGGCCGACAGCTTGGCCTTGCCTGAAGTCGATGCCGTGATTTTGTGCACCCCCACACAAATGCACGCCGCACAAAGCTTGGCTTGTTTGAAAGCCGGTAAACACGTGCAAGTGGAGATTCCTTTGGCCGACAGCTGGAAAGACGCCGACGAGGTCGTGCGCGTGGCCAAAGAAAAAGGCTTGGTCGCGATGTGTGGCCACACCCGTCGTTTCAACCCCAGCCACCAATGGGTGCACAACAAAATCAAAGCCGGTGAATTCAACATTCAGCAAATGGATGTGCAAACCTACTTCTTCCGCCGCACCAACATGAACGCGTTGGGCCAAGCCCGCAGCTGGACCGACCACTTGCTGTGGCACCACGCGGCCCATACCGTGGACTTGTTCGCTTACCAAGCAGGCAGCCCCATCGTCAAAGCCAATGCGGTGCAAGGCCCGATCCATCCCACACTGGGTATCGCGATGGACATGAGCATTCAGCTCAAAGCAGCCAATGGCGCGATTTGTACCTTGAGCTTGTCGTTCAACAACGACGGCCCCTTGGGCACCTACTTCCGCTACATCGGTGACACCGGTACCTACTTGGCCCGTTACGACGACCTGTACACCGGCAAAGAAGAGCAAATCGATGTGTCCAAAGTGGCGGTGTCCATGAACGGCATCGAGTTGCAAGACCGTGAGTTCTTTGCAGCGATCAAAGAAGGTCGCGAGCCAAACTCCAGCGTGGCTCAAGTGCTGCCTTGCTACAAGGTGCTGCACGAACTTGAGTTGCAATTGAACGCTTAAGAAATACATCCGCCATGCAACAACGTCAACTCGGCCCCTTCACTGTTTCTGCCATCGGCCTTGGCTGTATGAACCTCAGCCACGCCTACGGTGCGCCCCCCGCACCCGAGGTGGGCGAGGCCTTGTTGCATCGCGCTTTGGATCTGGGTGTGACGATGTTCGACACGGCTGCGCTGTATGGCTTTGGGACCAACGAGCTGTTGGTGGGCAAGGCCTTGAAGGCGCACCGTCAACACATCACGCTGTGCACCAAGGGGGGCATGGCGGGGGTGTCGTTCCCGGACGGTGTCAAGCGCGTCATCAACGGTCGTCCCGAGGCGATTCGTCAAAACTGTGAAGACAGTCTGAGCCGCTTGGGCACCGATGTGATCGACCTCTATTACCTGCACCGTTGGGACAAGCAAGTGCCCATCGAAGACAGTGTGGGCGCGGTGAGCGACTTGGTGCGTGCGGGCAAGGTCCGCAGCATCGGCTTGAGCGAGGTGTCAGCCATCACGCTGCGTAAAGCCCATGCGGTGCACCCGATTGCGGCCTTGCAAACCGAGTACTCGTTGTGGACACGTAACCCAGAAATTGCGGTGCTCAAAGCCTGCGAAGCGTTGGGTGTGACCTTTGTGGCTTTTAGCCCCGTGGCACGTGGTTTCTTGTGCGGCGATTTGCGTGATGTGAGCACCTTGGCTGCGAATGACATTCGCCGTGCCATGCCGCGTTTTTCACCGGATACCTATGCCGCCAATTTGCCTTTGCTGCAAGGCTACCAAGCCATGGCACAAGAGGTGGGTTGCACGCCCGCACAATTGGCGTTGGCTTGGTTGCTGCACAAAGACAGCAAGATCATCCCGATTCCCGGCACGCAAAACATTCGCCACCTCGAAGACAACATGGCGGCCACACAGGTGGTGTTGTCGTCGGAGCAGATGCAGCGCTTAGAAGCGCTGATCAACCAACACACGGTCAAAGGTCCGCGTTACAACGCGCAGAACTCGATCGAAGTGGATACCGAAGAGTTCGTCTAACGCGCCCAGGCATGAGGCCTGCTGACCATGCTGGGCCGCTTGGATCACCTGGCAAACAACTGTTCCCGCAACCAGACATGCACCGGGTCTTGCTGGTGCCGCACATGCCAAATGGCGTACATGGGCATCTCTGGTGTTTCAAACGGTGCGGGCGCATCGGCCAAGCCGCGCAGCAAACTTTGGCGCAACAAGCCGGGCAGGGTGGCCAGACGATCCGTGCCACTTACAAATGCAGCCACCCCTGAGAAACTGCTCAAGGTGGCGGCAAACCGGCGGTTGATACCCCGTTTGAGCAAGAGCTCGTCAATGTCCAAGCTGCGTCGGGGTTGGTGGACCACGGTGATGTGCTCCGACGCTTCGTAGGCCTTGAGAGATCGAGGGGCCTTGCGCACGTGGGGGTCGTAAAACACGCGGTAGGTGTCAGCAAACAAACGCTTGTGCTTGATGTCGGTGGCATCAGGCGGTCTGGGGCTGATGACCAGCTGGCAGTCTTGCGCGCGCAGCATGTCGGCACTGGGCACGTCAGACGGCACCACGCGCAGCGTGACGCCTGGTGCTTGGTTTTGCAAACGGTTGAGCAAGCCCGGCAGCAGCAAATCGCGCTGCAAATCGTTGGCGGCGATGGTGAAGCATTGGTTCAGGCGCGCAGGCTCAAACGCACCGCTGTGGACAAAACCTTGCAGCTGGGTGAGCAAGCCCTGGGCTTGCAGCGCCAAGGCCTCAGCCCGTGCGGTGGGCACGATGCCACGGCCTGATTTCACAAACAAAGCGTCGCCCACGATGGCACGCAAGCGGTCGAGCTGGTGGCTCACCGCCGACTGCGTGATGCCCAAGGCATTGGCCGCTGCGGTGACCGAACCTTGCTCAATGACGGTGCTGAGCAAATGCAGCAGATGGCCGTCCAAATCCAAATGATTAAATTTTTTCATGGAATAAATGAGGATTGCTTTGTTTATTTTATGGGTTCAAACGCCCACACTTCGTGTCATTGATCCACTTCAATCGCGGAGACACCCATGAGCCACAAACCTGAACCCATTTTTGGCACCACTTTGTTTGACGGTGACCAAGCCCAAAAGGGCTACGCCCTCAACAAGATGTGCTATTCCTTCAACAGCGCAGACAACCGCAACGCCTTCAAAGCCGATGAAGAGGCCTACATGGTGCAGTACGGCCTCAATGCGCAACAAGCGGAGGCCATTCGCACGCGCAACGTGTTGGGGCTGATCGCTGCGGGTGGCAATGTGTACTACCTCGCCAAGTTCGCAGGCATTTTGGGCTTGGACGTGCAAGACCTGGGCGCAGCCCAAACTGGCATGACCAAAGAAGAATTCAAAGCCAAGCTGCGCGCTGCAGCGCATCAATAAACATCAAGGAGACACACCATGGCACACATCGTTGGCGGCCTCGCCTCATCACACATCCCTTCCATCGGCGGCGCAATTGCCAAAGGCATTCAGCAAGACCCGTACTGGAAACCTTTTTTTGACGGCTTTCCGCCCATTCACGAATGGCTGGGCAAGGTTAAGCCCGATGTGGCGGTGGTGTTTTACAACGACCACGGCTTGAACTTCTTCCTCGACAAGATGCCCACGTTTGCAGTGGGCGCTGCGGCCCAATACAACAACGCGGACGAAGGCTGGGGCATCCCCACTTTGCCACCGTTCAAAGGTGCGCCTGATTTGTCGTGGCACATCATCAACGCCTTGGTGGACAAAGAATTTGACGTGGTGACCTGTCAAGAAATGTTGGTCGACCACGCGTTCACCTTGCCGCTCAAATTGTTCTGGCCTGGCGACACATGCCCGGTGCTGACGGTGCCGATTTGCATCAACACCGTGCAGTTCCCCTTGCCATCGGCCAAGCGTTGTTACAACTTGGGCAAAGCCGTGGGCGACGCCATTCGCAGCTGGGACAGCGACTTGAACGTGGTGGTGCTGGGCACCGGCGGTTTGAGCCACCAGCTCGACGGCGAACGTGCCGGCCACATCAACAAAGCGTTTGATTTGGAGTTCATGGACAGCCTGAAAAAGAACCCTGAATGGGCCACGCAGTTCAGCATCCACGAATTGGTGGAGAAAACCGGCACGCAAGGTGTGGAGCTGGTGATGTGGTTGGCCATGCGCGGTGCCTTGGGCGACAAGGTCCAGCCTGTGCACGAGAACTATCACATCCCGATTTCCAACACCGCAACAGGCGTGATGGCTTTGGCCACGGCATAAAGCCCAAGGCTTCCAAAGAAAAACCCCGCCAGCTGTGCGCTGGCGGGGTTTTTTGTGGTTCTGCGCAATCCATGTTGCGCAGGTGCGCAGGCTTGCCTTACATCGTGTCGATGAAGCTGCGCAGTTTGTCGCTGCGGCTGGGGTGCTTCAACTTGCGCAAGGCCTTGGCTTCGATTTGACGGATGCGCTCGCGCGTGACGTCAAATTGTTTGCCCACTTCTTCCAAGGTGTGGTCGCTGGTCATCTCGATACCAAAGCGCATGCGCAGCACTTTGGCTTCGCGTGGGGTCAGGCCATCCAAGATGTCTTTGACCACATCGCGCAAGCCCGCTTGCATCGCCGCTTCGATAGGCGCGGTGTTGACGCTGTCTTCGATGAAGTCACCCAAGTGGCTGTCGTCATCGTCACCGATGGGTGTTTCCATCGAGATCGGCTCTTTGGCGATCTTCATGATCTTGCGGATCTTGTCTTCTGGAATTTCCATCTTCTCGGCCAAGACGCTGGCATCGGGCTCGAAACCAAACTCTTGCAAGTGTTGGCGGCTGATGCGGTTCATCTTGTTGATGGTTTCGATCATGTGCACAGGAATACGGATGGTGCGGGCTTGATCGGCGATAGAGCGCGTGATCGCTTGGCGAATCCACCAAGTGGCGTAGGTCGAGAACTTGTAGCCGCGACGGTATTCAAACTTGTCCACGGCCTTCATCAAACCGATGTTGCCTTCTTGGATCAAGTCGAGGAATTGCAAACCGCGGTTGGTGTACTTCTTGGCAATCGAGATGACCAAGCGCAAGTTGGCTTCGATCATTTCTTTCTTGGCGTGACGCGATGCGGCTTCGCCTTGGTTCATGCGCTTGTTGATGTCTTTGAGTTGAAGCAAAGGCACCACGACGCGTGATTGCAAGTCGATCAGGTTTTGTTGCAGCTCTTGCACCGGTGGGATGAAACGTCCCATGGTGGTCGACCATGGCTTGCCAGCCGCTGCTTGCTTCTCGACCCACTTGAGGTTGAGCAAGTTCGGTGGAAAGTCTTTGACGAAGGTGGCTTGGGGCATGCCGCACTTGTCGACGATGATGCGACGCAGTTCGCGTTCTTTTTTGCGCACTTCGTCGACTTGGCCGCGCACCATGTCGCAAAGTTTTTCAATCGTTTTGGCGGTGAAGCGGATGCTCATCAACTCGGCTGTCAACGCGCTTTGCGCTTTGATGTAAGCCGGTGTGCCATAGCCTTCTTTGTCGTAGGTCTTGCGGAGCTTTTCGAACAAAGCAGTCATGCGGTCGAAGCGTTCCAAGGCTTGGTTCTTCAACTCTTCCAATTTCTTGGTCAGCGCTTTGGAGCCGCCTTTGCCGTCGTCATCGTCTTCTTCATCGAATTCGTCGAAGTCTTCTTCGGCCACATAGTCGTCGGCTTCGTTGAGGTTGTTGAAGCCGTCCACCACGGTGGAGATCACCACTTTGCCTTCGCGAATTTCTTCGGCCATGCCCAAGATGGCCGCGATGGTGGCAGGGGAGCCGCTGATGGCGGCCATCATGTCCATCAAGCCGCCTTCGATGCGCTTGGCAATTTCGATTTCGCCTTCGCGGGTCAGCAACTCGACCGTGCCCATTTCACGCATGTACATGCGCACGGGGTCAGTGGTGCGGCCGAATTCGCTGTCCACCGTTGACAAAGCAGCTTCGGCTTCTTCTTCGGCTTCTTCTTCGGTTGCGGCGGTGGGCGCGTTGTTGTTGAGCAGCAGGGTTTCTGCATCAGGCGTGTGTTCGTAAACGGCCACACCCATGTCGTTCAACATGCTGATCACGACTTCGAGCGTTTCAGCATCGACCAACTTGTCGGGCAAGTGGTCTGAGATTTCGCCGTGCGTCAGGTAGCCACGTGTCTTACCGAGTTTGATCAGGGTTTTCAGACGTGAGCGACGCTTTTGCATGTCTTCTTCGGACAGCACGGTTTCGTCCAAACCGAATTCTTTCATCAAGGCGCGTTCTTTGGCCTTGCTGATCTTCATGCGCAGTGGTTTGACTTTTTCTGCACCGGCTTCAACGACAGGTTCGCCTTCGAGGTCAGCTTCGATGTCGCCGAGGTCTTCGTCGTCAGCGCTGGCTTTTTTGCCTTTGGCCTTGGTTACTTTTTTAGCCGGTGCTTTTTTGGCAGCCGCTTTGGGCGCGTGCGCCTCGACAGCGGAGGCTTTTTTCTTGGTGTCTTCTGCTTTGGCTTTCACCGCTTTGACGGTGGGTTTGGCAGCGGGTGCAGCAGGGGTCTTTGATTTGGAGGCAGGCACTGGTTTGGCTTTCGTAGCAGGCTTTGCGGCTGGTTTGGCCGCCGGTTTCGCAACGGGCTTTGTGGCTTTCGTAACTGCTTTGGCGGCGGCTTTGGGAGCTGCTTTCGTCACAGGCTTCTTGGACTTGCGGTCAACGGGCATGAAAACTCCTAGACATCAAAGAAACAAATACACAGCGCCACAAAACCCGGCGCGGATAGAAACGGAAAAAAGGGGGAACCCTCACAGGCAAGTTGTATGGGCGAACATTTGGAATGCAATCCTTGCGGTAATTTGGCGAGTCGTGCGCTTGATGTCACGGTTGGCCGGGCCCGGAGGTGTTGCTGTCGCGCTTGCCGAAAAAATGGATTATACCCTCAAACCTTGGCCACTCCCTGGCAAAGGCCCGTCAATCTTGACTTTGCGCGGTGCTGGGGCTGGCTTGTTCGAGCTGTCGACGGCGCGTTTGCAGGGCGCGGTAACGCTGCAAGGCGGTGGGGTCGTCCTTGGCCGCTTCGATGGCTTCGGTTTCTTGGGCCTTGAGGTTTTCAATCAACATGCGGTTGAGCATGCCGCGCAGTTCTTGCGCGGCCTCTTGTGCTTGCTCTTCGGGGGAGGCCGCGTCTGGCATGGGCTTGCCTTCTTCGTCAAGCAGCGGTTTGAAGGCGGTGGCCATGACGCGCAAGGCCATGTCTTCAAATTCTTGTTCACGCAAACCTTCGCGCAGCGCGCCCCAAGGCTGGTTGCCGTGTTCGTGGTGTTGGTGGTCAATCCACACGAACAAGGGGCCGTGGGGCGGGGCCAAATCGCACAACAAGTTGTGGTCTTCGTTGGAGAGCTGTTCCCAAATTTCCATGTTCGAGAGCAGCACCCGAGCAGCATGGTCCGCACGGCCTGCTGGAATTTGGCGCGCACCGCGTTTCCAGTTTTGCGGTGGCCGTTCACGTGTTTTGAACTTGGATGATTTTTTGAATTCGCCCGAGCGCGCAGCGGCAGTGGTGGGGGCAGGGGGGATCCACAGGTCTTGCAACTCGTGGTTGCCCAGATCGGCCAGTTCGGCAATTTCGCTCAGCAGTTGACGCTTGAGCGCGCCATCGGGCAAGGCCATCCACATGGGCTTGGCATTGCTGGCCATGTGGGCGCGACCTTCAGCCGTGTGCAGGTCGCAGCCTTCACGGGCCACTTCGATGAGGAAGCGGCTCAGGGGCATGGCTTCGGTCACGCAATGCGCGAAGCCTTCTTTGCCGAATTCGCGGATGTAGCTGTCTGGGTCGTGCTCTGCGGGCAAGAACAAGAACTTCACGCTGCGCACATCGGTGGCGTAGGGCAAAGCGCCATCGAGCGCCTTGCGTGCAGCGCGCCGGCCTGCGCTGTCGCCGTCAAAGCTGAACACCACGCTGTCGGTGAAGCGGAACAGCTTTTGCACATGGTCGGTCGTGCATGCCGTGCCCAAGGTGGCCACGGCGTTGGGAAAGCCCAGCTGGGCCAAGGCCACCACGTCCATGTAGCCTTCGGTCACCAGCACGTAGCCCGCGTCACGCAAGGCGTTGCGGGCTTCGAACAAGCCATACAACTCACGGCCTTTGCTGAACACCGGGGTTTCAGGCGAGTTCAAATATTTCGGTGTGCCTTCGCCCAGCACACGTCCGCCAAAGCCAATGCATTCGCCTTTGACGTTGCGGATGGGAAACATCACACGGTCGCGGAAGCGGTCGTAGCGTTTTTCTTCTTCGCCGTCTTCTTGGTTCACGATGACCAAGCCACTCTCGGCCAACATCGGATCTTGGTAGTCGGGGAACACGCTGGCCAAGCTGCGCCAGCCTTCGGGTGCGTAACCCAGACCAAATTGCTTGGCAATTTCGCCGCTCAGGCCACGGCCTTTGAAGTAGGCAATGGCTTTGGGCGAATTGCGCAAATGTTTGCGGTAGGCCTCACCGGCTTTTTCGAGCACGTCGGTGAGCGTGGCTTGCTTTTGACGTTGCTCGGCGGCACGTGCGCGGTCTTGGGGGGAGATGTCTTCTTCGGGCACTTGCATGCCCACGTTTTGGGCCAAGTCTTTGACGGCCTCGACGAAGGTCATGCCCGCGTGCTCCATCAAGAAGCCAATCGCGTTGCCGTTTTTGCCGCAACCAAAGCAATGGAAGAACTGCTTGGCAGGGCTGACCGAAAAGGAGGGGGATTTTTCGCCGTGGAAGGGGCACAAACCCATGAAGTTGGCGCCGCCCTTTTTGAGCTGCACATAGCGACCCACCACCTCGACCACGTCAACGCGGGCGAGGAGTTCTTGGATGAAGTGCTGTGGGATGGCCATGGTGGGGAAAAACGTGGAGGGTCGATTCTAGGCAGACCCTCCCGCCTTTCCCGCGATGCCCCGCTTATTTCGGTGCCAAGCGGATGGCGCCGTCTAAGCGGATGACTTCGCCGTTGAGCATATCGTTTTCAAAAATGTGCAAGGCGAGCTTGGCGTAGTCCTGAGGGGTGCCCAAACGTGAGGGGAATGGCACGCTGGCGGCCAAGGCGTCTTGCACGTCTTGTGGCATGCCAAACATCATGGGCGTGCCAAAGATGCCGGGGGCGATGGTCATGTTGCGGATGCCGTTGCGGGCCAAGTCACGGGCTATGGGCAAGGTCATGCCGACCACACCACCTTTGGAGGCGCTGTAAGCGGCTTGGCCAATTTGGCCGTCGTAGGCGGCCACGGAGGCGGTGGAGATCATCACACCGCGCTCGCCCGTGGCTTCGGGGTCGTTCTTGCTCATGGCTTCAGCAGCCAAGCGGATCATGTTGAAGCTGCCCACCAAGTTGACGGTGATGGTTTTGTTGAACACGCCCAGGTTGTGTGCGCCGTGTTTACCCACGGTTTTTTCTGCGGGCGCAATGCCTGCGCAGTTCACCAAGCCCATCAGCTTGCCCAAAGACACGGCTTTGGCGACCACGGCTTGGCCGTCGGTCTCGTTGCTCACATCGCACTTGACGAAAGCGCCGCCAATTTCTTGGGCCACGGCTTCGCCTTTTTCTGCTTGCATGTCGGCAATCACCACCTTGCCACCTTGCGCTGCCAAGGCGCGTGCGGTGCCTTCACCCAAGCCCGATGCGCCGCCGGTGACGATGAAAACTTTGCCTTTGATGTCCATGAAGGTCTCCTGAGGAATGAAAAATTAAGAGGTTTGAGTTTACGTTTACGTAAACGTCAATTATGCGGGATTGCGGCATCCGGGACAATCACTCTTTTTTGCATTCGTTTGAAGGACGGTTTGGATGATCAGTAGTTGCAACAGCCCCTCGGTGGTGAAGGCCAAGCGCGATGTGCGCCGCCTGTTGATGGGGGTGAGCGTGGCGTTGGCGTTGGTGGGGTGCGCCTCACACGCCCCCTTGGCGCCTGTGGCGAGCAGCCCAAGCCCCAGCGCGGACACGCCAGCGCCCAAGCGCCCGCCCAAATTTGGCTTGGCCTTGGGCGGCGGTGCGGCGCGCGGCTTTGCGCACGTGGGCGTGATTCAGGTGCTGGAAGAGGCGGGCTTGCGCCCCGACTTGGTCGTCGGTACCTCGGCGGGCAGTGTGGTGGCCGCGCTGTATGCCAGTGGCAAAACAGGTGCTCAGTTGCAACAAGTGGCCGAGACCATGGAGGAAGCCACCATCACCGATTGGACCGTGCCTTTGTTGGGCCGCGGCATGATGCGTGGCGATGCCTTGGCGCGCTACGTGAACAGCAAAACCGGTGGTCAACGCATTGAAGACTTCAAAATGCCGCTGGGCATTGTGGCTACCGACTTGCACACGGGCCAAGGCGTGTTGTTTCAACGCGGTGACGTTGGCACGGCGGTGCGCGCTTCCAGCTCGGTGCCCTCGGTTTTTGAACCTGTGCGCATTGGCAACCGTGAATTTGTGGATGGCGGTTTGGTCTCGCCCGTGCCGGTGCGCTATGCCCGCCAAATGGGCGGCGAATACATCTTGGCCGTGGATATCTCCAGCGTGCCAGAGACCGGCAAGACGGGCGATATGTTCCAAATCTTGATGCAAACCTTCACCATCATGGGCAAGAGCATCAACACCTTTGAGTTGCGTGAGGCCGATTTGGTGGTGCGTCCAGCCTTGGGCAACGTGGGCAGCGCAGAGTTCAGTGCCCGCCGCCGCTCGATTGATGCGGGTCGACTGGCGATGCAGCAGGCGTTGCCCAAGTTGCGCGCAGCCTTGGCCGTGCAGTGACCTGACGCGTCAAAGGCGTTGGGGCAAAAAAAAGGGGCTCGTCTTGCGACGAGCCCTTGAAGGGATCCTGCACCCGGAGGTGACGAAGGACCCGAGGAGACAACTGTTACAAATTAACGCTTCTTAGAAGCAGTTTTTGTGGCCTTGACGGCTGTTTCTGTCACGGTTTGGAAGTTGGTTTCAGCGATGTCAGCAGCTTGCTTGACAGCTTTTTGCACAGATTCCACAGCATTGTTGCCAGCGCTCACGGCTTGCTTGAAGAAAGCCACAGCAGACTCAGAGCCAGCAGGTGCGTTTTTCAGAGCGGCGTCGATGTAGCTCACGAAAGCTTGTTGGCCTTCAGCAGCTTTGCCTTCGAAGGCTTTGCTCAGGTCAGCGCCAGTGCTGGAAGCGATGTCATAGATGTGGCGGCTGTAAGCGGCAGACTTCTCAGCCAAAGGCTGCAACAAACCAGCTTGCAAAGCCAACAATTCTTGTGCGTCTTTCACGCTCAACACAGCCTTGGCGTGGTCAGCAGACTCAGACAAAGCAGCGCGTGCAGCAGTCAGGTTCAATTCGACCAATTTTTCAACGCCAGCGAAAGCTTGGTTGGTCAAACCAAACAGGTTGTTCAGGTTGGCTTTGTTTGTGGCGGCGATTTGTTCAACGTTCAACATAGGGAGCTCCAAAAGTTAAGGGGAGAGAGTTTGCAAAAAAATGTTGCAGTGCAGCATTGGGTTGAAGTTTAGGGTTATCCCGAGGTTTTGCAAGAGGGTTTGGGCCTTTGGGCTGCTGTTTAGAGGCGGCTTTCTAAAACGCAAGGACTTTCGGTCTTGGCGACAATGACGTCTTGATTCATGCGGCTTTCGAGGCTTATGCGCGCTTTTTATTCAGACCAATTTGTCTTGCCTCTGCCCGATGGACACCGTTTCCCCATGGCCAAGTACGGCTTGCTGCGAGCGCGTTTGGCCCAAGAAATCCCGGAGATTGAGATGCTGGCGGCCCAACCTGCCAGCGATGGCGAGTTGGCGCTGGTCCACACGCCTGAGTACATCCAGTCGGTGGTGCAGGGCAGCTTGAGCGCTCAGGCCCAACGCGAGATTGGCTTTCCTTGGACGCCTGCGATGGTCGAGCGCTCGCGTCGCTCAGCTGGTGCCACCGTGATGGCCGCGCGCGCCGCCTTGTTCGCAGGCGAAGGCTTGGCGGCGAACTTGGCCGGCGGCACCCACCACGCCTATGCCGACCACGGCAGTGGCTTTTGTGTGTTCAACGATGCGGCAGTCGCCACGCGTTTGATGCAAGCCGAATGGGGGCGTCGTTATTTGCGACCGCTGAAGGTGGCGATCGTGGATTTGGATGTGCACCAAGGCAACGGCACGGCACGCATTTTTGCCAACGATCCCCAGGTCTTCACCTTGTCCTTGCATGGCGCACGCAACTTTCCCTTCGCCAAAGAGACCAGCGATCTAGACGTGGAGTTGCCCGATGGCTGCGATGACGACGCTTATTTAGAAGCCCTGGATCAAGCCCTGCTCACCCTCGAATCCCGCTTTGACCCTGACCTGGTGATTTACTTGGCGGGCGCTGATCCGCACGAAGGCGATCGTCTCGGGCGGCTCAAGCTGAGCTTTGACGGCTTGGAGGCGCGAGACCGTCGTGTCTTTGATTGGGCCTTCCATCGCCGCTTGCCTTTGGCCTTTGCCATGGCGGGGGGCTATGGGACGCAAATTGCGGACACCGTGGAGGTGCAAGTCAATACCTACCGTGTCGCCCAAGCGTACTGGCGACGCTGGCAAAATCGTGCCCAATGACTTCCACGCCCAACACCCGACCTCAAGCCGAGCCGCGCAGCGCCTTCAAAGTATTTCGTCGCATCGATACCCGCTGGATGGACAACGATGTGTACGGCCATGTCAACAACGTTGTGTATTACAGCTGGTTCGACACGGCGGTGAATGCCCATTTGATTGAGCAAGGTGCGCTGGATATCCACCACGGACAAACCATTGGCTTGGTCATTGAGACCCAATGCAATTACTTCGCGCCCTTGGCGTTTCCGCAAATCGTTGAAGCGGGCATTCGTGTCGCCAAGTTGGGTTCGTCCAGCGTGCGTTATGAAGTGGGTTTGTTTGCCCAAGGTGAAGCAATGTGCGCTGCGCGTGGGCATTTTGTGCACGTGTACGTCGATAAAGAAAACCGTCGGCCTGTCCAGGCCTTGCCTTTGAACTTGAAAACTGTCTTGGAGAAATTGGTATGAGCGCTTTGCAAAACAACGTTGCCGCAGTGGATCACGCAATGACCTCGCGCATGTCGGCTCGCGCCTTCACGCAACAACCTGTGCCACGTGCCTTGATTGAGGAAATTTTGCAGGTCGCCAGCCGTGCGCCATCGGGCACCAACACTCAGCCTTGGAAGGTCTATGTGTTGCAAGGCCAAAGCCGTGACAGCTTGGTGGAGAAGGTCTGTGCCGCACACGAAGCCATGAGCCAGAACCCTGAGTTGGCCAAAAACTACCAAGAGCAATACGACTATTACCCGGCCAAGTGGGTGAGCCCTTTCATCGACCGCCGCCGTGAAAACGGTTGGGGCTTGTACGGCTTGCTGGGCATTGGCAAAGGTGACAAAGAAAAAATGCACTTGCAGCACCAACGCAACTTCAAGTTCTTTGATGCGCCTGTGGGATTGATGTTCACGGTCGACCCTGTGATGGGCCGTGGCTCTATGTTTGACTACGGCATGTTTGTGCAAAACATCATGCTGGCAGCGCGTGCGCGTGGTCTGCACACTTGCCCACAAGCGGCGTGGAACCACTTTCACAGCATCATCTTGCCGCACATCGGTGCGGGCGAGGGTGAGATGTTGGTGTGTGGTTTGGCTTTGGGCTATGCGGATGAAAGCGACAAGGTCAACACCTTTGTCACGCCACGCGTGCCTGTGAGCGAATTCACCCACTGGGTCGAATAACAGAAACGATTGACACAGATGATCATCACGAGCCTGCTCGACACCGATCTTTATAAGTTCACCATGATGCAGGCGGTGCTGCATCAGTTTCCGAGCGCGCAAGTCTCGTACAAGTTCAAGTGTCGTAATCCCGGCGTCGCATTGGCGCCTTATGTGCAAGAAATTCGCGACGAAATTCGCTCTTTGTGCAGCCTGCATTTCCAAGATGCGGAGCTGAATTGGTTGCGCAGTTTGCGTTTCATCAAGAGCGATTTCGTGGACTTCTTGGGTTTGTTTCGTTTGAATGAGAAATACATCCAGGTCGAAGCTTTGCCCAATGGTGAGATCGACATCAACATCCAAGGACCTTGGTTACACACGATCCCGTTTGAGATTCCGGTGTTGGCCATCGTCAACGAGGTGTACTTTCGCAACACGCAAAAAGTGCCTGACTTTGTGGAAGGGCGTCGTCGCCTGGATCAAAAGATCGAAGCCTTGCATGCCGAGCGTTTGAGCGATTTGAAAATTGCGGACTACGGCACACGTCGCCGCTTTTCCAAAGCCTGGCACGAAGAGTTGTTGCGCGTGTTGGCGTCTAAATTGGGCACGGGATCAGATGGGCAATTGGCTGGAACCAGCAACGCCTTGTTTGCCATGAAGCTCGGCCTCACGCCCTTGGGCACCATGGCCCACGAGTATTTGCAGGCCTGCCAAGCGCTGGGCCCGCGTTTGCGTGACAGCCAGGTGTTTGGTTTTGAAACGTGGGCGCGTGAATACCGTGGTGATTTGGGTATTGCCTTGAGCGATGTCTACGGCATTGAGCCGTTCTTGCGCGACTTCGACATGTATTTTTGCAAGCTGTTTGACGGTGCCCGTCACGACAGTGGCGACCCGTTCACTTGGGGCGAACGCATGATTGCGCACTACCGCAACAACCGCGTGGACCCCATGACCAAAACACTGATCTTCAGTGATGGACTGACGGTGGAGCGCATCATTGCGCTGTACCAACAGTTCCGTGGACGTTGCCAACTTGCATTTGGCATTGGCACCAACTTGACCAACGACTTAGGTTACGAGCCTTTGCAGATTGTGATCAAGATGGTGGAGTGCAACGGACAGCCCGTGGCCAAGTTGTCAGATACCCCGTCGAAGAACATGTGCGAAGACCAAAAGTATTTGGCTTATTTGCGTCAGGTGTTTGACATTGAGCAACCGGCTTAAAAACGCGTCATGAAATACATCAAGATTGCGATCCTCTTCGCCATCGCATGGGCGATCAACGCCTCCGCACCCAATGTGTTGGCGCATCTGCGGGCATTGGAGGGCGTGGAGTCTGCGTTGGCTGTTTCGTTGTGGTGCGCAGGTTTGTTCTTGGTGTTTGGTTGGGCGTGTAGCCGTGCGGCCGAGGGTACTTTTTTTCCAAACTTCACCTTGCAATTGCTCGTGGGCATCGTGATGCACGATGCGTTGTCACCTTTGTCGACAGAGCTGACTTTGTCGGTGGTGGTATGCACCGCACTGGCCGCCATCATTTTGAAAGCCGGTGGCGATGAGATTGAGCGCAAAGACTTTTTGAGCATTGCGTTTCCCACGGTGATGATTGCGATCGTGGGTTATTTGGTGACCTTCTTCGTCATGTTTCCTGTGCTGATGTGGCTGGGACTTGATGGCAAAACTGCCGCCTTGTTGTCCGCCATCATCGGATCGACCGATCCTGCGGCCTTGATTCCCACACTGAAGAAACTGGCGTTCAAGGGGCACTTCAAGCGCGTGGCTCATTTGTCAGTGGCAGAGAGTGCTTTGAACGATGCCGTGGGGGCCATCTTTGCAGGGGCTGTGGCTGCGATGGTGCTGTCCGATGCGCCGCTCGATACCGTGGCGGGGTTGGCGACAGGGTTGGTCAGTGGTGACAACTTGTGGCACTTGGGACAGCAGTTCTTGTTTGGCATCGTCGCGGGTGTGTTGGGCTGGCTGGGGATGTATGCGTTTGAACGCTACAAATCACGCCAGCATCACAACCAATCGCCAGAAGCACCTTATGACTTTGCGATCGTCTTGGCCGTACCTTTGTTGACGTTTGTGCTGGCGCAGATCATCCACGGCAATGGGTTCTTGGCCGCATTCATCGCGGGTTTGTTGGCCAACTTCAACCATGGGACGCATTACTTTCACAGCTTGCTGCACAACCTGGAAGTGAAAATCGAAAGCGTGGCCAAGCCGACGATCTTCATGATGGTGGGCCCCTTTGTGGCCGTTGGTGATTTGGCGGACACCGCCGGCTTGGGGTTGTGCGTGTCCCTGTTGTTCATTTTGGTGGCACGCCCGTTGGCGGTGTTGATTGCCTTGCTACCCACGTCGATCAGCCTGACCGAGAAACTCTTTCTCTGCGCTGTGCGCGAGACGGGGGTTATTCCTGTCGTGCTGGCCGTGATCACCGTGGCGCAGTTTCCTGAAATGACACTGCTCATGCCTTTGACCGCTTGGGTTGTGATTTGGACTTTGACCCTCTTGCCAGCCATGACCCCATGGTGGGCCCAACGATTACAGATGCTGGAAAACGCATCTCTTCACACTGTCAATTGAAAGACTCCTCTATGAAACACAAAATCATCGTCGCCTGTCCTATTTTTGAAGAAGTGCTGGTGCGCTTGCGCGAGCACTTTGATGTGACCGATAACCAAGCCAACGAAGTCTGGAGCAAAGCGGAGTGGACACAAAAGTTGTCGCAACACACCGCCGCCTTGACCACCAGTGCCGACCCTGTGGATGCCGAAGTGTTGGCCGCGTGCCCCCAGCTCAAAGCGGTGGCCAATATGGCAGTGGGGTACAACAACTTGGATGTGCCTGCTTTGACCGCTCGTGGCATACAAGCCAGCAACACCCCCGATGTGTTGACAGAAACCACCGCCGACTTTGGCTTTGCGCTGTTGATGGCGACAGCGCGTCGCTTGACTGAAAGCGAACATTTCTTGCGCCGTGGCGAATGGAAGCAATGGCACTACAACATGTTTGCTGGCGCTGAAGTACACGGCAGCACCTTGGGTATTTTGGGCATGGGGCGTATTGGTCAAGGCATTGCTAAGCGCGGTGCGCATGGCTTTGGCATGAAGGTGATTTATCACAACCGCTCACGCTTGAGCCCTGAGTTAGAAGCCCAATGCGGTGCCAGCTATGTCAGCAAAGAAGAACTCTTGCGCACAGCCGACCATGTGATGTTGGTCTTGCCTTACAGCCCTGCGTCCCATCACACGATTGGAGCTGCCGAGTTGGCACAAATGAAGCCCAGCGCTACGCTGATCAACATCGCGCGTGGCGGCATCGTGGACGATGCGGCTTTGATTGAAGCGTTGCGCGAGCACCGCATCGCGGCTGCAGGCTTGGATGTGTTTGAAGGTGAGCCCAAAATTCATCCAGGTTTCTTGACGGTGCCAAACGTGGTGCTGACGCCCCACATTGCCAGCGGCTCGATCAAAACCCGTTTGGCCATGGCTAATTTGGCGGCTGACAACCTGATCAGTTATCTGACCCAAGGCAAATCCGTGACGCCGCTCAACACCGTAGGCGCATGATGGACGTGTGGATTGCCGTTGGCGTAGGCATCATCAATGCCGTGTTGCTTTTGGTCTTGTTGCGTCGCCCCAGTGGCGGCAACGAGGCTGCCGCTTTGGCTTTGCAGCAGAGCTTGCAAAGCATGCACGAAAAGTTAGAACGCATTGAGCGCGAATTGCGCACCGAGATTGCCGAATCGTCTCGCGGTGGCCGCCAAGAGCTGACGCAAAACCTCGCGGTGTTTCAGCAAAGCCAAGTGCAGCAACTCACGCTCATGCAAAAAAGTATCAGCGACACGCTCAATCAACAGCTGCAGCAATTGCAAAAAAGCAATGCCGACAAGTTGGATGAAATGCGCCGCACGGTGGATGAGAAGCTACAAACTACGTTGGAAAAGCGTTTGTCTGAGAGCTTCAAGCAAGTGGCCGAGCGACTGGAGCAGGTGCACAACGGTTTAGGCCAAATGCAAAAACTGGCTGACGGCGTGGGCAGCTTGCAACGCGTGCTGACCAACGTGAAAACGCGCGGCATGTTTGGTGAGGTGCAGCTCGAAGCCTTGCTGGAACAAGTGCTCACGATTGAGCAATACGCCAAGCAAGTCGAAACCAAACCGCGCAGCAACCAGCGTGTGGACTTTGCGATTCGCTTCCCGGGCCGAGGCGGCGCAGACGGTGAGCCCGTGTGGCTGCCGATTGACGCCAAGTTCCCTCGCGAAGACTACGAGCGTTTGTTGGATGCACAAGACCGTGCCGATGCCGTTGCCGCCGAGGTGGCCGCCAAAGCCCTGGAGGTGCGCATTCGCACCGAAGCCAAGAGCATTGCCGAGAGCTACCTGGCACCACCTCACACCACCGACTTTGCGATTTTGTTTTTACCCACCGAAGGCTTGTATGCCGAGGTGTTGCGTCGCCCTGGTTTGATGGACAGTTTGCAACGCGATTACCGCGTCACGCTCGCAGGCCCCACCACCTTGTTGGCCATGCTCAACAGCTTGCACATGGGCTTTCGCACGCTGGCCTTGGAGCAACAAGCCTCTGAGGTATGGAAGGTGTTGGGTGCTGTCAAAACTGAATTCGAGCGTTATGGCGACTGGGTGGAGAAGGTGCGCGAGCAAGTGCAAAAAGCGGCCGACACCTTGGACCGTGCCGACACGCGCAGCCGACAAATGCGCCGTGCCTTGAAAAACGTGGAAGCTTTGCCCGAAGGTGAAGCGCAGGCCTTGCTGCCCAAGTTCGACGATGCCTTGGATGATACGGACGCCAAAGTGTGAAGCGTGAACTCACCAAGCTGATCGCTGGTCAAGTGTGTTTGCACGCGTGCATGGCAGGCATGCGCATGGCAGCGCCTTTGATGGCCTTGCGCAGCGGGCAGAGCGAGGCGGCTGTTGGGGTGCTCCTGGCGTTGTTTGCTTTGACGCAAGTGTTCTTGGCCTTGCCTGCGGGCCGCTACGCCGATCTGCACGGCCTCAAGCGCCCCGTGATGTGGAGCGTGTTGATGGGCTCGATCGGGGCCGGTGCGGCTGCTCTTTGGCCAATCTTTCCGGTGCTGTGCTTCAGTGGGCTGATGACGGGGGGAGCCACGGGCGTGGCCATCATTGCATTGCAGCGCCATGTGGGGCGCGCGGCACAGGGGGTGGCGCAGATGAAGCAGGCGTTCAGTTGGTTGTCGATTGCACCTGCGTTTTCTAACTTCATTGGTCCTTTTACTGCAGGCCTGCTGATTGACTATGCGGGATTCGAATGGGCCTATGCCGCAATGGCTGCGTTGCCCATCATCGCTTGGCTGTGGATTCGTCAAGCGCATGAACTGCCCAAGGTGGTCAAGCCTGAAGGGCATGAAAAGAGCAGCGCTTGGGATTTGCTCAACGAACCGATGTTTCGCCGCTTGTTGTTGGTGAATTGGTTTTTGTCAGCCTGCTGGGATGTGCACACCTTTGTGGTGCCTATCTTGGGTCACGAGCGCGGTTTGAGCGCCTCTGCCATCGGTTCAATCTTGGGAGGCTTTGCGATTGCCGCAGCCTTTATTCGGATGATGATGCCCTTTGTCGCAGCGCGTTTGCACGAGTGGCAAGTCATCACAGGTGCGATGTTGATCACCTCGTTCATGCTGGCCGTTTATCCCTTCACGGATACGGCTTGGCTGATGGGCTGCTGCTCGGTGTTGTTGGGCTTGTCATTGGGGGGCGTTCAGCCGATGGTGATGAGCACCTTGCACCAAATCACGCCAGAGCATCGGCACGGGGAGGCCTTGGGCTTGCGTCTGATGGGCATCAATGCCTCCAGCGTGTTGATGCCGATGGTGTTCGGTGCTGCAGGCACCGTCATCGGTATCAGCGGTGTGTTTTGGTGTGTGTCTGCGATCGTGGGTCTGGGCTCACGCAGCGCGTATTTGCTCAGAGTTCATAAAACGCACGGATGAAACTCCAAGCGTCTTCGACGCTGTCGCAATACCGGAACAAGTCCACGTCTTCGGCTGCGATCACACCTTCTTCGACCATCGCCTGAATGTTGAACACGCGCTTCCAATAGGTGCTGCCGAATAAAACAATCGGCACGGGCTTGGCTTTTTTGCATTGCACCAAGGTCAGGGTTTCAAACAGTTCGTCGAGCGTGCCAAACCCACCGGGGAAGGCCACCAAGGCCTTGGCACGCATCATGAAGTGCATTTTGCGCAGCGCAAAGTAATGGAACTTGAAGCTCAGGCCCGGCGTGATGTAGGGGTTGGGCGTTTGTTCATGGGGCAGGGCAATGTTCAGGCCCACGCTGATGCCGCCAGCTTCTTGTGCACCACGGTTGGCGGCTTCCATCACACCGGGGCCGCCACCGGTGCAGATGTACATCTTGCGACCGTTGTGTTGGGTCGCGTTGTATTTGGTGATGAGGTGACCCAGGGCCCGCGCTTGTTCGTAAAAGCGTGCATTGCGCACCAGTGTTTGGGCTTGTGCAATCGCTTGTTCATTGCCGCTGTCTTTGGCCAAGATCAGGGCTTTGTGGGCCTCTTCCTCGCTGCGGAAACGGGCGCTGCCAAATACCACCACGGTGTGTTCAATGCCCAGCTCTTGCTGGGCAATGTCGGGCTTGAGCATTTCGAGTTGAAAGCGAATGCCTCGCGTTTCGCGGCGCAATAAAAATTCGGGGTCTGCAAAAGCGAGCCGGTTGGACTCGGGTGATAAGGTGTCACCGGCTTGGTGTTGGCCCTTGAGGGTTTCCCAAGCTTCTGCAATACGTCGGTCGTGAGGGTCAAGCATTCCATCCATGCATGCGATCTTAACGGCAGGGCCGCGCATGGCATGAAAAAAGGCTCCCGAAGGAGCCTTGATGGTGCCAGCCTTGAAAGGCTTAGACGCGCTTGCGGTATTCGCCAGTGCGTGTGTCGACTTCGATTTTGTCGCCTTGCGCCACGAACAATGGCACAGCCACTTCGAAGCCAGTTGCAATTTTGGCGGGCTTCAACACTTTGCCTGAGGTGTCGCCTTTGACAGCGGGCTCAGTCCAAGTGATTTCGCGCACGACGTTGGTGGGCAATTCCACAGAGATGGCTTTTTCGTCGTAGAACACCACTTCGAGTTCCATGCCGTCTTCGAGGTAGTTCAGGGCGTCGCCCATGTTGCTGGCTTCGACTTCGTATTGGTTGAAATCGGTGTCCATGCAAACGTACATGGGATCAGCGAAGTAAGAGTAGGTGCACTCTTTCTTGTCCAAGATGACTTGGTCCATCTTGTCGTCGGCCTTGAACACGACTTCGGTACCGAAGTTGGCGATTAGGCTTTTGAGTTTCATGCGAACGGTCGAGGAGCCACGACCACCACGTTGGTATTCGGTGCGCAGGACAACCATGGGGTCCTTGCCGTGCATGATGACGTTGCCGACGCGGATTTCTTGAGCGGTTTTCATAGGATGAGGTTCTTGTGGGTGGAATGTGGCCCGTGCAGCTCAAGCTGCTTGGGGCTTCGCAAAGCCGCTTATTTTAGCGTTTTTGCGCAACAAAGCTCAGCAATTGGCTGGTCAAGTCAGTTTGAGCCTGTAAAAGTTGCTGTGTTCTTTGAGCCCAGACCCGCCAAGTGTCAAGCGCCATGCGGGGTAGCTCAGAATTTGACGGGTTTTGCACGCCGTTCCACGCGAGATGAAAAGCCATCAAGTCCTCAGGCATGTGCAGGGCTTGGCAAAACGCGATGAGCTTGTCGTGGTGAGCCAAATCGTCTTGGGGATAGAGATGCCACACCAAGGGTTGGCCTGCCCAGAGGGCGCGCACCAACGAATCTTCGCCGCGCACAAAGTTCAGGTCGCAAGACCACAGCAAATGGTCAAAGTCGATTTGGCTCAGGTAGGGCAGTGCACTGATATGCAATTGGCCCGCACCATGGCTCGGCATGTTCAGCGCCTGCGTGGCGGCGACCACCGCTGTTTTGGGGCGGCCTTGGGCGACCAACAAGCGCGTGGGCTGATCGGCTTGGCTGAGTTGACTCAGCAGTGCGGGCAAGGCGGTAGGTTCGTAACAAAACAGGCTGATGAGACGTTCGCTGGCGTCGATGGCTTTGTCGATGGGCAGCGCGTTCAGCCACGACGCACGGTCAAAAGCGGCTTGGCGTGCGCTGAGATGGGGTTCGCGCAGCAAGCCGCCGGTGCCTGCCGTGAATCCGGGGAAGAAAAACCATTTGCTCGCGCCACGTGCTGGGCCGCTCATCACGGGTGAGGCCAAGCCGTGCGAGCGGGCCACATAGTCTTCGGCACTCAGGTATTCGAGGTTGATCCAAACAGGTGGTGTGCCTTGTGCCATCAACGCTTGAAACGCTTCGGGCAGTTCACAGCCAAAGGCTTCTACGACGACATCGCCAACTTCAAAGGTCTTGTCTCGAGCTAAGACTTGCAGGGTTTCATCGTTGGGCCACGCATGGACGCTCACACCCGTGCAGCCTTGCGGAGCCATCCACGCCAGTGCGGATGCATCGTCTACCCACAAGCGCACGGTGTGACCGCGCTGCGCCAAATCCGCGCTGAGTCGCCAACACACGCCGAGGTCGCCGTGGTTGTCAATGACTCGGCAAAAAATATCCCAACGCAAGATGGTGGATGAAGAGGTCTCTGATTTCACGCCTCAGATTGTCCACAATACAGGCATGTCCAAAAGTTCTTCAGACGCCACGCCAGAAAACGCTGTACCGCGCCACCCACCCGAGCTGCTAGAGCGGGTGGCCAGCTTGCCTGCGCTGCCCGGTGTGTATCGCTACTTTGATGCGCAAGAGCAAGTGCTCTACGTGGGCAAGGCCATCAACCTGAAGAAGCGGGTGTCGAGCTATTTCCAAAAAGACCACGGTGGCACACGCATTGGTCACATGGTCAGCAAGATTGTGCGCATGGAAACCACGGTGGTGCGCTCAGAGGCCGAGGCGCTGCTGCTGGAAAACAACCTCATTAAAACCCTCAAGCCCAAGTACAACATCTTGTTCCGTGATGACAAGAGCTACCCGTATTTGAAGATGACGCGTGGTGTACCCATGAAGAACAACGAGGCCCCAAACCAAGCCGCTTCGCCTCTTGTCTTGGGGAACCCCAGCACGCCCCATCACCTGAGCGTGAATCCACAACAGGTGCCCCGTGTTGTGTACTACCGAGGCGCGGTGGACAAACGCCACGACTACTTTGGCCCATACCCCAGCGTGTGGGCTGTGCGCGAGGCCATTCAGCTCTTGCAAAAAGTGTTTCGCTTGCGCACCTGTGAAGACACGGTGTTCAACAACCGCACGCGTCCGTGTTTGCTGTATCAAATCAAGCGTTGCTCGGGGCCGTGTGTGGGGCTGATTTCTGTGCCCGACTACCAGCGCGATGTCGACAGCGCCATGCGTTTGCTGCGCGGAGAAACGCAAGAGGTGATGGGCAGCATTGAAGCGCGCATGATGGCGCACGCCGAGAAGCTAGAGTTTGAACAAGCCGCCGAGCTGCGCAACCAAATGAGCGCGCTCTCCAAAGTGCTGCACCAACAAGCGGTGGACACCGTGGGTGACCAAGACGTGGACATCCTCGCGGTCAAAGTGCAGGGCGGCAAAGCCTGTGTCAACTTGGCCATGGTGCGCGGTGGTCGCCACTTGGGTGACCGGCCTTACTTTCCTGTGCATGTGGACGACGCTGAGCCTGCCGAAGTGCTGGAAGCGTTTTTGAGTCAGCACTATTTAGATGTACCCGTGCCGCCCGCACTCATCACCAGCCACGCGGTGGACAAAGAACTTTTGCAAGCGCTGACCGAGCAAACCGGCGTCAAGATCACCGCTGTACACAACCCACGCGAGCAACGCCGTGTGTGGCTTGAAATGGCGCAGCAAAACGCCGACATTCAACTGGCCCGCTTGCTGGCCGAAGAAGGCTCGCAACAAGCACGCACGCGTGCGTTGGTTGATGCGTTGGATTTAGCGCCAGAAGATTTAGAACAGTTTCGCGTGGAGTGCTTTGACATTTCGCACACTTCAGGCGAGTCCACGCAGGCCTCGTGCGTCGTGTTTCATCACCACAAAATGCAAAGCGCGGAATACCGCCGCTACAACATCGACGGCATCACCGGCGGCGACGACTATGCCGCCATGCGTCAAGTGCTGGTGCGCCGCTACAGCAAGCTCGCCGAGGCCGTGCGTGCGGGCGAGGGCAAGCTGCCCGACCTCGTGCTGATTGACGGCGGCAAAGGCCAAGTGAGCATGGCGCGTGAGGTGTTTGAGTCGCTCGGGCTCGACCTCTCACGCATCGTGGGCGTTGAAAAAGGCGAGGGCCGCAAAGTGGGCCTCGAAGAGCTGGTATTTGCCGATGGTCGCGAGAAGGTGTACCTAGGCCGTGACTCAGCCGCCTTGATGTTGGTCGCCCAAATTCGTGACGAAGCCCACCGCTTTGCCATCACCGGCATGCGTGCCGCACGTGCCAAAGTGCGCGTGGGAGGCAGCAAGCTCGAAGAAATTCCAGGCGTGGGGCCGAAGAAGCGTGCGAAGCTGCTGCAGCGCTTTGGTGGCGCACGCGGCGTGGCTGACGCCAGTGTGCAAGACCTGTGCACTGTCGAAGGTATTTCAGAAGACTTGGCACAAACGATTTACAACGCCTTGCGTTGAACCTGGGGAGCAACGGACCATGAACACCTCGAACCGCCGCGACTGGCTGGCCCACACCGGTTTGGCTACGGCCAGTTGGCTGACCTCCAGCGCTTGGGCTGAATCTGTTTGGCCGAACAAGCCGCTGCGCTTGGTCGTGCCTTTCGCGCCGGGCGGTAGTTCTGAAATCGTGGCACGTGCTGTCGCCGCTGAAATGGGCAAGGGCCTGGGACAAAACGTATTCGTAGACAACAAGCCTGGTGGCGGCGGCAACATTGCCATGCAAGAAGTGGCGAACAGCCATGACGAGCACACGCTCATCTTGGGTCACATCGGTACTTTGGCGGTGAATCCGTTCATCTTTGACAAACTCTCCTACGACGCTGCGCGGGACTTCACGCCCATCACCTTGGTGTCTAAAGTGCCCAGCTTGTACGTGGTGCACCCAGACCTGCCCGTGAAGAACCTCAAAGAGTTTGTGGCGTATGCCAAGAGCAAACCTGGCCAACTGAATTACGGCACAGCAGGCAACGGCAGTGCGGGGCATTTGGCGTTTGAATATTTGAAGATGGCCACTGAGACCTTTGTGCTGCATGTGCCTTACCGTGGCACGGGCCCCATGCTGACCGATTTGATGGCTGGGCGTTTGCAAGCCAGCGCCGCAGGTGCGCCGGCTCTGATACAGTTCATCAAGGCGGGCAAGCTGCGTTGCATTGCCACAGGGTCGAGCACCCGTTTGTCGCAATTGCCCGATGTGCCCACGGTCGCCGAGCAAGGCTACAAAGGCTTTGAGATGACGCAGTGGTACGGCTTGATGGCACCCAGCAAATGGACCAAGGCGAATTTGGCAAAACTCGAACTCGAGGCTGTGAAAGCAGGCCGCAGCGCGCATGTGAAAGAAAAGCTCGCGCTTGACAATGCGCTGGCCATTGGCAGTACAGGCGCGGAGTTTGACGCCTTCATCAAAACCGAACAAACACGGTGGAAGCAAGTGATTGCGCGTGCGCAAATCAAACCCGAAGGCATCTGAAGGGCCGAAGGCACAGGGCCTTCGTGGCGTTAAACCTTGACCACTTCGAGCAGTCGGTCCAAGCCACCATCGTTGATGGCGACCATGGCTTGCTCGCGCACCTTTGGCTTCGCGTGGTACGCCACCGACAAGCCCGCTTCGCCCATCATGGGCAAGTCATTGGCGCCGTCGCCCATGGCAATGGCTTGGCTTGGCTTGATGCCCATTTGCGCGCAGATGTGCAGCAGCATCTTGCGCTTTTCTGCGCCGTCACAAATGTCACCCCAGGCTTGCATGCTCACTTGGCCCGTCAGCTGACCGTTGGCAATGTCCAGCACATTGCTGCGAGAAAAATCGATGTTCAACATCTCGCACACGCGGTCGGCAAAAAAGGTGAACCCACCGCTGACCAACAACACTTTCATGCCGTGGGCTTTGCAGGTGTCCACCAAGGTTTTGGCACCTGGGTTCAAGCGCAGGCGCTGGGCAAACACCTCATGCAAGGCAGTTTCTGGCACCCCTTGGAGGAGGGCCAAACGACGGCGCAAGCTCTCTTTGAAATCGGTGATCTCACCGCGCATTGCGGCCTCGGTGATAGCCGCCACCTCGGCCTTGCGGCCTGCGGCATCGGCAATTTCGTCAATGCACTCGATGTTGATGAGCGTCGAGTCCATGTCAAACGCGATGAGTTTGAAGTCTTGGAGTTTCAGGGGGGCGGTGAAGCCTTGGATGACTAAGCCAGGAGCGAATTCTTGTTGCATAAATAATTAAGACTTGAGATACAGATGGTCTGACCAAGTGGCCAACCAATAAGGTTTGAACGCCACAAAGATGGCGCACATCATGCCCGTGATGAAGGCATCGCCCCAGGCCATGAGCCAGAACGCGATGACTGACAAACCGCTGCCTACGTTGGGCAGTTCGTGGCCGGTCCATTGGGCCAAGAGGCTGGCCGCAAAAATGCACAGCACCGAGCCCAAAAAGCCTCGGCCCAGCACATACACAAACGGGTGATGCGACACCCAGCGGCGCAACGCTGCACCCAGCAGCAACACAAAGGTGGCGGGTAGCAAGCCTTGCCACACGATGAGGGCTGCAGCTGCATCGACCGAGGTGTTTGATATCAACGTGGTGATGATGCCCACGCCCAGGAGTGCCAACACCGCCAACGGCCAACCGAGCATGAGCGTGACCAGAGGCGCACCCGACCAATGCAACTGCAGCGGCATGTGGTGCAAGCTGGGCAGCGCCCAGAGCCACGGCAGCAGCACCAAGGTGGCGAGCAAGGGCGTGAGCAGCTCAGTGCCCACCAGCATGCGCCAAGGCTTGAGCCAGAGCGATGCACACAGGCAAGCCAAGATGACGGCGATTTCAAAATCCATGGTTATGACTGGGTCTCCGCCGCTTTAGCGACGGGCACAGTGGGTGTGCCGAGTGAGCGCAACACATCGCGCACCATTTGCGCACGGGATTGTGGCTCGGGCAGTTCGCGCTCGATGCGCAAGCGGTCGTTGCCCGCCAGTTTGATGTGTTTGTTTTTTTGCACCAACTCGATGATGCGCATGGCGTCAAACGGTGGGTTGGGCTTGAAGCTGATGTGGGTCACACCGGGCGCAGCGTCTACCTTGGTCACGCCATAGCTACGGGCTTGCACGCGTAGGCGGTGTACGTCGATGAGGGTTTGCGCTTGCGCGGGCAGTTTGCCAAAGCGGTCCACAATTTCTTCTAGCAGCGCATCAATTTGATCGCCTGTTTTAGCCGTGGCCAATTTTTTGTAGAACGACAAGCGCAGGTGCACATCGCCGCAGTAGTCGTCGGGCAACAGGGCGGGGGCATGGAGGTTGATTTCGGTGGTGGCACTCAAGGGGCTGAGCAAGTCTGGCTCTTCGCCGTTTTTCAAAGCGCGCACAGCTTCAGACAACATTTCGTTGTAAAGCTGAAAGCCCACTTCCAACATGTTGCCGCTTTGGTTTTCGCCCAGCACTTCACCCGCACCACGAATTTCAAGGTCGTGCATGGCGAGGTAAAAGCCTGAGCCCAACTCTTCCATTTGTTGAATCGCATCCAAGCGTTGCGAGGCTTGCTTGGTCAGGCCTTGGGTGTCGGGCACCATGAGGTAGGCATAGGCTTGGTGGTGGCTGCGGCCCACGCGGCCACGCAACTGGTGCAACTGCGCCAAACCAAATTTGTCGGCGCGGCTCATGATGATGGTGTTGGCGCTGGGCACGTCAATGCCGGTCTCGATGATGGTGGAGCACAGCAGCATGTTGTAGCGCTGGGCCACAAAGTCGCGCATGACGCGCTCCAGCTCTCGCTCGGGCATTTGGCCGTGGGCCACAGCAATGCGGGCTTCAGGCAACAGCTCTTCCAGTTGGGCTCGGCGGTTTTCAATCGTGGCCACATCGTTGTGCAAGAAATAACACTGGCCGCCACGTTTGAGTTCACGCAATACGGCTTCGCGAATCACGCCATTGCCTTCGTTGCGCACAAAGGTTTTGATGGCGAGGCGGCGTTGTGGTGCAGTGGCAATGACGCTCAAATCGCGCAAACCTTCTAGTGCCATGCCCAGTGTGCGGGGGATTGGTGTGGCCGTGAGCGTGAGCACATCCACCTCGGCGCGCATGGCTTTCATGGCCTCTTTGTGACGCACGCCAAAGCGGTGCTCTTCGTCGATGATGAGCAGGCCTAGGTCTTTGAACTTGACTGACTCGCTGAGCAGCTTGTGCGTGCCCACCACGATGTCGACTTGGCCTTCAGTCAAACCTTTGGCGGCAGCGGTGATTTCTTTGGCCGAGCGAAAGCGGCTCATCTCGGCAATTTTGATGGGCCATTTGCTGAAGCGGTCCACCAAGGTTTGGTAGTGTTGTTCGGCCAGCAAAGTGGTGGGTGCCAAGAAGGCCACTTGTTTGCCACCGGTCACGGCCACGAAGGCTGCACGCAAGGCCACCTCTGTTTTGCCAAAGCCCACATCGCCACACACCAAGCGGTCCATGGGTCGAGGGCTGATCATGTCTTGCATGACGGCGTGGATGGCTGCGCGTTGGTCGGCGGTTTCTTCAAAGCCAAAGTCGTTGGCAAAGGTCTCGTAGTCTTGCGGCGAATAGCGGAAGGGGTGGCCTTGGCGCGCGGCGCGGCGAGCGTAGATGTTCAGCAGCTCGGCGGCGGCATCGCGCACTTGCTCGGCAGCGCGCCGTTTGGCTTTGTCCCACTGGGCGGAGCCGAGTTTGTGCAGCGGTGCTTCGTCGGCGCTGACGCCTGTGTAACGGCCAATCAAATGCAGCTGGCTCACCGGCACATAGAGCACGGCGTTGTCGGCGTATTCGAGGTGCAAGAACTCTTGCAGCGCGGGTGTGCCGTCGGCGTTCTTCTCGCCCAAGTCCATGTTGATGAGACCACGGTAGCGGCCAATGCCGTGGGCGTTGTGCACCACCGGGTCGCCCAAGTTGAGCTCGGACAAGTCCTTGATGAGTGCTTCGACATCGCTGACTTGTTCTTGTTTTTTGCGGCGGCGCGTGGTGGCACCGACAGCAAATAACTCGGTTTCGGTAATCAGGTCTAAGCCAGCTTCGGTCCAGCTAAAACCCACTTGCAAAGCAGCGGTGGCAATGCCGATTTTTTCGGTGCTGCCTTCGAACTCGGCCAGCGAATCAAACGCGGGTGGGCTGACGTTGGACGAGCGCAAGAAGTCGAGCAAGCTTTCGCGGCGGCCATCGCTCTCGGCCAAGATGAGCAAACGGTTGGCTGTTTTGCCTGCGTGCGCTTGCAGCTTTTGCAGCGGGTCTGCCGCGCCACGCACCACGGTGAGGTCGGGCAGGGTTTGGGCAAACGCGTTGTCGATCACGTCGGTGACGTGCGGGCGCAGCGCAAACTGCGCGTAGCTGTTGGCTGACGCGTAGAACTGTTCGGCGCTTAAAAACAAGTTGGCGGGTGGCAAGGCAGGGCGCTCGGGGTCGCCTTGCACGAGCCGGAAGCGATCTTGCGTGTCTTGCCAAAAGCGCTGGAACACGGGCTCTAAGTCACCATGTAACACCACGGTAGCCGATGTACCAAGATAGTCAAAGACCGTGGCGGTTTCTTCAAAGAACAAGGGTAGGTAGTACTCAATGCCAGCGGTGGCCACACCGTTGCCAATGTCCTTGTAGATGCGGCTTTTGGTCGGATCGCCATCGAGCATTTCGCGCCAACGGTTGCGAAACAGCGCACGCGCGGCATCGTCCATGGGAAACTCGCGGCCCGGCAACAAACGCACTTCGGGCACGGGGTAGAGGCTGCGTTGGCTGTCAGGGTCGAAGGTGCGGATGGAGTCGATTTCATTGTCAAACAAATCGACGCGGTAGGGCACGAGAGAGCCCATGGGGAAGAGGTCAATCAAGCCGCCGCGTACCGCATATTCGCCCGGGCTGACCACTTGCGTCACATGCGTGTAGCCCGCCAGCGTGAGCTGTGATTTGAGCTTGGCTTCGTCCAGCGCCTGCTTGACTTTGAAGTGGAAGGTGTAGCCCGCCAAGAAGGCCGGCGGAGCCAAGCGATACAGCGCGGTGGTGGCTGGAATCAGCACCACATCGGCATCGCCCTGCGAGATACGCCACAGCGTGGCCAAGCGTTCGCTGATCAGATCTTGGTGGGGCGAGAAGCTGTCGTAGGGCAGGGTTTCCCAGTCGGGGAAGAGCACGCAGCGCAAGTCGGGGGCGAAGAACGCCATTTCGTCTTGCAGGCGTTGGGCATCGACCGCATCGGCGGTGATGATGGCGACACGTTGTTGTTTGGCTTTTTCGCGTGTGCCGAGTTGCGCGAGCAGCAATGCGTCCGCAGAGCCGACAGGGCGGGGCATGGCAAATCGTTTGCCGGGACTCAAAGAGGGCAGGTGCATTGGGGTAATTCTAGAATGGGGGCACGGATGCACGTCCGCTCAAAGTCCTATGTCCTCAATAAGCTCCACCCCTCCACGCTTTTATGTCGTGATCCCTTGCGCCGGCTCTGGCAGTCGCGCGGGAACTGCGCAGCCTAAGCAGTACCAACACATTGGGGATCTACCCATGGTGGTGCACACCGTGCAGGTGTTTGCGCAAGTGTCACGGATTGCGCGAGGTCTTCTGGTTTTAGCGCCTGAGGATCAGCAAATGCGCGATGTGCTGCAGGCGTACCCACAGTCATTGTTTGATGTGGCTTATGTGGGGGGCGCAAGCCGCGCCGAAAGTGTGTTGGCTGGTTTGCGTGAGCTGCGCAGACAAGGTGCGCAAGATGCCGATTGGGTACTGGTTCACGACGCTGCACGCTGTTTGTTGACGCCTGCGCAAGTGAATGCCTTGATTGATGCTTGCCAAGACGATGCTGTCGGTGGTTTGTTGGCGTTGAAATTGGCTGACACCTTGAAGCAAGAGGTGGATGGTCGCGTCGGCAAAACAGTAGACCGCGCTGACAAATGGGTGGCTCAAACACCGCAGATGTTTCATTTGGGTGATTTGATTCAAGCTTTGGCGTCTGCAGGGGCATTGGTGACGGATGAGGCCAGTGCGATAGAAGCCATGGGACTGTCACCGAAGCTGGTGTCTGCCAGTTCGCATAATTTCAAAGTGACTTATCCAGAAGACTTTGCCTTGGCTGAGGCTATTTTGAAAACACGATCACATGACTAAACAAATGACTGCGCCCACATTTCGAATTGGCGAGGGCTGGGATGTTCACGCCTTGGTTGAGGGGCGTCCGTTGATCTTGGGTGGCGTCCGCATTGACCACTCCCACGGACTTCTTGGTCATTCAGATGCGGATGTGTTGCTTCATGCGATCACCGATGCTTTGCTAGGCGCTGCCGCCTTGGGAGATATTGGGCGGCACTTTCCGGATACCGATGTTCGCTTCAAAGGTGCTGACTCTTGGGTGTTGCTGCAACACACAGGACGATTGATTCGTGAGGCGGGGTACAACGTTGGAAATGTTGACAGCACGGTCATTGCGCAAGCTCCCAAGCTCGCCCCTTTCATTGCATCCATGTGTGAGCGAATTGCGCAAGCTTTAGAAATAGACGTTCAGCAGGTCAATGTGAAAGCAAAGACGGCCGAAAAAATGGGGCCTGTCGGGCTAGGCCAAAGTATGGAAGCCCGTGCGGCTGTCTTGATTTACTGACTTTTACTGCTCAGCGCTGCCAAGCCATCGACAACTTCACGGATGACGCGACGGTGTTCGGGTTGGAGCGTGAAGTAGCGAGAGATGAGTTGCTGGTCAACGAGGTTGATGTGCTCATCCTTGGCCGCTTCGTCTACGGGGCGGGGAGGTGGCGTTCCAAAAAGAAGACCTTCTGGCGAAATCTTCAACCATTTGGATAGAACCAAGAGTTTGTCTTGCTTAGGGATGGAAACACCCATCAGCCAGTTCCGTGCAGCATGAGAGGAAATTCCTTCCCCCCAGTACCGCAGGTTGAACTCGTTGGCGACAACAGTTGCAGAGACACGCACGCCTGCATCTTTCAATGCAGCGCGGAATCGATCTGCGAACTTCCCATTTTCTTTAGCGTAGGTTTGTGTCATGCCTCTAAGGTAAAAGAAATTTACCGGATTTAGTTGATTAAAAGTACAAATGTATTTAAACATAAATAAATTGAATTACTTTTTAATCCGGTAAATCTTTTGAGGCGAAGATTTATTGAGCGGTCCAGCCGCCGTCCATGTTCCACGCGACACCGCGTACGTTTTTCGCGGCGTTCGAGCAGAAGAAGACCGCCAATTCGCCCAATTCTTCAGGTGTCGTGAATTGCATAGAGGGCTCTTTTTCGCCGAGCAAAAGTTTGATGGCTTCGTCGTTTGAAATACCTAGCGCGGTGGCCTTGGCATCGACCTGTTTTTGCACCAATGGCGTCAGAACCCAGCCAGGGCAGATGGCATTGCAGGTCACACCCGTGGTGGCATTCTCAAGCGCAGTGACTTTGGTGAGGCCCACGATGCCGTGTTTGGCCGCGACGTAAGCCGATTTTTGTGCAGACCCTACCAATCCATGAACAGATGCCACGTTGATCACACGACCCCAGTTTGCTTTTTGCATGTGGGGGAGTGCCAAGCGTGTGGTGTGGAACGCGCTGGTCAAGTTGATGGCAATGATGGCATCCCAACGCTCGACAGGAAAGTCTTCCACGGAGGCCACATGTTGAATGCCTGCGTTGTTCACCAAGATATCAACACCACCAAAGCTAGAGCTTGCAAACTGCATCATGGCTTCGATGTCGGAGGCTTTGCTCATGTCCGCGCCGTGATAAACCACTTTGGCACCGAGGGCCGCAACTTCAGCTTGAGGCCCTTGCGCATCGCCAAATCCGTTCAGAACAATGTTTGCGCCTTGTTGCGCCAAGGCTTTGGCGATGCCTAAGCCGATGCCGCTGGTGGACCCTGTGATTAAGGCTGTTTTTCCGGTGAGTGTGCGTTGGGACATTTCAAAAAACTCCATATCAATTACGATGAGAACCTAGAGACATTATGAAGTTTCTTGTTGTCGCTTAACTGAATCGATTTTTTAGCCGTTATGAAACACAACTCAGGCAATTCTGTGCCTTCAGTGCTGAGCGCAACCTTGCAGGATTTGCCCGATCAACCCCAGGCACTGTTGCGTGCCCGTTCGTTTGCAGAACCGTTGTTGATGGGGGCGACGTTAGATACGGGTGAAGACGTTTTGTCCCATGCAGATGCGGTGTCGGCGATCTTGGCTCAAATTGGTGGCTCAGAGGCCATGCAAGCCGCCAGTTATTTGGCTTATGCCTGTGAATACCTCAATAAACCCGAAGAGGTGATCACCAAGGCATTTGGTGCAACCTATGCAGATCTCGCCATAGAAACCACCCGTTTGGTGCGGGTCCAACGTCAGGCGCGCGCAGTGGCAGCGGACGTTCCCGTCAAGTCGTTGCAAACCGAAAACGTGCGCAAGATGCTGCTTGCTTTTTCACGTGATTTGCGTGTGGTGTTGCTGCGTTTGGCTTCTCGATTGCAAACCTTGCGTTACTACGCGGCAAGCAAGCTGCCTGTGCCGCAGGTGTTGGCACATGAGTCTTTGCATGTTTTTGCGCCGCTCGCCAATCGTCTGGGCATTTGGCAAATCAAGTGGGAAATGGAAGATTTGGCCTTTCGTTTTCTGGAGCCCGATACCTACCGTCAAGTGGCGGGATGGTTAGACGAAAAGCGTGTTGAGCGGGAAAACTACATGATCAAGCTGAGGGATCAGCTGGAGCAGGAACTGGTTGCTCAGGGGATTCACGCCAGCGTGCAAGGGCGCCCCAAACACATCTACAGCATCGTCAAAAAAATGCGAGGCAAGTCGCTGGATTTTGCGCGCGTCTTTGACATTCGTGCATTGCGTGTGGTGGTACCCAATGTGCCTGATTGCTATGCCGCACTCAGTTGGGTCCATGCGCATTTCACACCGATAGTGGAAGAGTTTGACGACTACATTGCACGCCCCAAATCCAACGGATACCAGTCCTTGCACACGGTTGTGCGTGATGCGCAGGAGCGCCCGATTGAAATTCAAATTCGAACACGCGAGATGCATGAGCACGCCGAGCATGGTGTTGCGGCGCATTGGGCTTACAAAGAGGCGGGGGCCAAAGGTTATTCCGGCGTGTCCGCATCGGGTGCGTACGACGCCAAAATCGCCGTTTTGCGTCAGCTCCTGGCTTGGGAGCGTGACTTGGCAGCGGGTGAGTCCGAGGTCGTCTCAAGCCGTGCAACCACCGACACATTAAGCGATCGCATTTATGTGCTGACACCCGACGCTGCTGTGGTGGAGTTGCCTCAAGGTGCGACAGCGGTTGACTTTGCCTACACCCTGCACACCAATCTGGGGCATCGTTGTCGGGGTGCTCGCGTGGATGGGGCGATGGTGCCGCTCAACACACCGCTGAAGAATGGGCAAACGGTCGAGATCACCGCCGTCAAAGAAGGTGGGCCTTCACGTGATTGGCTCAATGCTGAGTTGGGTTTTCTGGTCAGCTCACGTGCGCGCTCGAAAGTTCGTGCGTGGTTCAACGCCCAGGCCATGCAAGAGACGGCAGCGCGTGGCCGTGAGGCGGTTGAAAAACTCTTGCAACGCGAGGGAAAGACAGCCATCAAGCTGGATGACTTGGCCTCGCAACTTGGCTTCAAGTCTGCGGAGGCATTGTTTGAGGTGGTTGGCAAAGATGAGTTTTCTTTGCGCAACATTGAAACCCTGCTGCATCCACCGGAAGCACCTAAAGCCGCGGATGACTACGTGCTGCTGAAAAAAGCAAAGCACACAGAAAAAACAGCTCGGGGCGGTGTCTTGGTGGTGGGCATTGATTCATTGCTGACACAGCTGGCGCGTTGTTGCAAACCTGCGCCTCCAGACGACATTCGTGGTTTCGTGACTCGCGGTAAAGGCGTGAGTATTCATCGCGCCGATTGTTCGAATTTTCATCAAATGGCCGCACGCAATGGGGACCGGGTGATTGATGTGGCCTGGGGACAATCCAAAGCGTCTGAGGCATCGGTATATCCGGTGGACGTTTACATCGAAGCGTTTGATCGCCAAGGATTGCTGCGTGATATTTCAGAAGTTTTTGCCAAAGAAAAAATGAACGTGATTGGCGTGCAAACGCAATCCGTGAAAGACTTGGCGTGGATGACATTCACGGTCGAAGTTGGCGATTCAAGTCGCCTGGCCAAAGTTTTGGGATCTGTGCGCGAAGTAAAAGGGGTTCGCTCGGCCAGGCGTCGATAAACCTGCTATACTTTCAGCTTCGAACAATGTAGGCGCGTAGCTCAGTTGGTTAGAGCACCACCTTGACATGGTGGGGGTCGTTGGTTCGATTCCAATCGCGCCTACCAAATTGTTCCCCGTCCAGCCCGGCACTGTGATACCAGTGGCGGGCTTTTGTTTTCCATGCGGGAGCTGACTCATGAGCAGCAAAAAAAACACCACATCTACAGATAAAGATGTAGGTCGTGTTATTAAAAAATATCCCAACCGTCGGTTGTATGACACCTCGTCATCTAGCTATGTGGCGTTGGCAGACATCAAGCAATTGGTGATGCGCAATACGCCCTTGGTTGTCCGTGACGCCAAAACAGGCGAAGATCTCACGCGAAGCATCTTGTTGCAAATCATTTTGGAAGAAGAGTCCGAAGGGGCGCCAATTTTGACTGAGCGGATGCTGGCAAACATCATTCGCTTTTACGGCCACACCATGCAAGGCTTCATGGGGGCTTACTTAGAAAAGAATGTCCAAACCTTCATGGACATGCAAACGCAGTTGGCCGAGCGGTCGAAAGATTTATCGTCTTTGCCCTTGATGTCCAATTTGATGGGCAGCTATGCAGAGCAATCTAAAAATGTTTTTGTTGAAATGCAAGAGCAGATGCAAAAGCAAATGCAAAAACAAACCGAACAAATGCTAGATGTGATGGGATTGAAACGCTGATGAGTGAAGTAACTACACCCAAAGTCGGTTTTGTCAGCTTGGGATGCCCCAAAGCGTTGACCGACTCAGAACTGATCTTGACGCAACTCAGCGCCGAGGGCTACCAAACTTCCAAGACATTCGCTGGCGCTGATTTGGTCATCGTCAACACCTGTGGGTTCATCGATGACGCAGTCAAAGAAAGCTTAGACACCATTGGTGAAGCTTTGGCTGAAAACGGCAAAGTCATCGTCACCGGTTGTTTGGGGGCTCGCTCGGCGGACGATGGTGCGAACTTGGTTCAACAAATTCATCCACGTGTGTTGGCTGTCACAGGCCCGCATGCCACCCAAGAAGTGATGGATGCTGTCCATGCGCATTTGCCCAAGCCTCATGACCCTTTCATCGATTTGGTTCCTGGCGCTTTTGGTGAGGCGGGTGTTAAGTTGACCCCTAAGCACTACGCTTATTTGAAAATCAGCGAAGGCTGTAACCACCGTTGTACCTTCTGCATCATTCCGTCCATGCGTGGTGATTTGGTGAGTCGTCCAATTGGTGATGTGCTCAAAGAGGCGCGTGCTTTGTTTGAAGGGGGTGTCAAAGAGCTGTTGGTTATCAGTCAAGACACCTCGGCTTATGGTGTCGACGTGAAATACCGCACAGGTTTTTGGGATGGTCAGCCCATCAAGACGCGTATTTTCGAACTCACGCAAGCACTTGCTCAGTTGGCTGAAACCTACGGTGCTTGGGTGCGTTTGCACTATGTCTATCCATACCCCAGCGTGGATGAAATCATTCCACTGATGGCTTCTGGTCGTGTGTTGCCTTACTTGGATGTGCCGTTTCAACACAGTCACCCCGGTGTATTGAAGCGCATGAAGCGCCCAGCCAGCGGTGAGAAGAACTTAGAGCGTATTGCGCGTTGGCGAGAACTGTGTCCGCAAATCGTCATTCGCAGCACGTTCATTGCGGGCTTCCCGGGTGAGACCGAAGAAGAGTTTGAGCACCTGCTGAATTTTGTGCGTGAAGCTGAAATTGACCGTGCGGGTTGTTTTGCTTATAGCCCAGTCAATGGCGCGGCAGCAAACGACATTCCAGGGATGTTGTCGCAAGAGGTTCGTGAAGCACGTCAAGCGCGATTCATGGAAGTGGCTGAGGAGGTTTCAGTTGCAAAACTCAAGCGCCGTATTGGAGACACCTTGCAAGTTTTGGTGGACTCTGCGCCAGCGAATGGCCGCAAAGGTGGTGTGGGGCGCAGTTATGCGGATGCCCCAGAGATTGATGGCGTGGTGAAACTTTTGCCGCCTGAAAAACTTAGCAAAGTTTTGAAGGTCGGTGAGTTCACACGCGCGAAAGTGGTTGCCACAGATGGGCACGATCTGGTCGCGTTACCGATTTGATGAAAAAAATCCAACATAAAAACACAAAAGTCACCATGAAGGTGACTTTTATTTAACTTATATTGGTGCCCAGGAAGGGACTCGAACCCCCACGATGTTACTCGCTAGTACCTGAAACTAGTGCGTCTACCAATTCCGCCACCTGGGCATCTCAGGAAAGAAAGGTATTGTATCAAAAATTCCGTCACAACCAGTGGATTACTGGAAGAGTTTGAAGGCACTGTCTCGGGTCACCGCGATGGTCATGGCTTTGTGCAACGTGATGATGGCGCGCCAGATATTTACTTGCCGCCGAATGAAATGCGTGCAGTTTTGCATCGCGACCGCGTCAAAGCACGTGTCGTTCGATTTGACCGCAAAGGTCGTCCAGAAGGGCGTGTGGTTGAAATTCTCGAACGCTCATCGCAACCCATCATTGGGCGACTGCTGCAAGAGAGTGGTGTTTGGTTGGTCGCGCCAGAAGACAAGCGCTATGGCCAAGATGTACTGATTCCCAAGGGCGCAACAGCGCGCGCGACGACAGGGCAAGTGGTTGTGGTTGAGTTGACCGAGCCCCCCAGCCTTTATGGTCAACCGGTTGGACGCATCAAGGAAGTCTTGGGCGAGGTTGACGACCCCGGCATGGAGATTGAAATTGCCGTGCGCAAATATGGCGTGCCGCATGAGTTCTCAGAAGCTTGTTTGGGTTTGGCGCGCGGATTGCCTGACAAAGTACGTGCGCAAGATAAAAAAGGACGTGTTGACTTAACAGACGTTGCGTTGGTCACCATTGACGGTGAAGATGCGCGCGACTTCGACGATGCGGTGTATTGCGAGCCTGCCAAAGTAGGGCGCGGTAAAGGCTGGCGTTTGTTGGTCGCCATTGCCGATGTGAGCCACTACGTGGAAACTGGCAGTGCGATCGACATTGACGCCTACGACCGTGCCACGAGTGTGTACTTTCCGCGTCGGGTCATCCCCATGTTGCCGGAAAAACTCTCGAACGGTTTGTGCTCGCTGAATCCCGATGTGGAACGCTTGTGCATGGTGTGCGACATGCTCATCACATCAACAGGTGAAGTGCATGCCTATCAGTTTTACCCAGCGGTCATGCACAGTCATGCACGATTCACGTACACCGAAGTGGCCGCTATCTTGGCCAATACGCGCGGCCCAGAAGCAGCAAAGCGCAAAGACCGCATCGAAGATTTGATGAACTTGCATGATGTGTATGGCGCGTTGCTCAAAGCACGCCATGTCCGTGGTGCCGTAGATTTTGAAACCACTGAAACGCAAATCGTGTGTGATGACAGTGGACGGATTGAAAAAATCGTGCCTCGTGTGCGCAACGATGCCCACCGTTTGATCGAAGAAGCGATGTTGGCCGCTAATGTGTGCAGTGCAGACTTTATTTTGCAAAGCAAGCATCCCGGTTTGTTCCGTGTGCATGAAGGCCCTACGCCTGAGAAAAAAGACATTCTCAGGAACTACCTCAAAACCACGGGTGTGGGCATGACCATCACCGACGACCCCAAACCGTCGGAGTTTCAAGCCATTGCTGATGCCACCAAAGACAGGCCAGACGCTCAGCAAATTCATGCGATGTTGCTTCGTTCGATGCAGCAAGCGATTTACACCCCCATGAACAGCGGGCATTTCGGCTTGGCTTTTGAGGCGTATACCCACTTCACCAGCCCGATTCGCCGCTATCCTGACTTGTTGGTGCACCGTGTCATCAAGGCGATTTTGTTGCAGCGACGTTATCAATTGCCGGCGCTCCCAACACCTGGCGAAGCGCATGCCAAGTTGGCGCGACGTTTGGCATCACGCGTGCGTGAGCCCTCGCAAAGGCTGGACCCCAAACCCAAAGCCACACCGGATCAGCAAGCTTGGGAAGCTGCAGGTCTGCATTGCAGCGCCAACGAGCGTCGTGCGGATGAGGCGAGTCGTGATGTCGAGGCATGGCTCAAGTGCAAATACATGCGAGAGCATTTGGGTGAAGAGTACGGTGGTGTGGTCACCGCCGCCACAGGCTTCGGCTTGTTTGTCACCTTAGACGCGATGTATGTTGAAGGATTGGTCCACATCACGGAGTTGGGCGGCGAATATTTCCGCTTCGACGAGGCACGTCAAGAGTTGCGAGGTGAGCGAACTGGTATTCGCTATGCGATTGGTACCCGTGTTCGTGTTCAAGTCAGCCGTGTGGACTTGGATGGCCGCAAGATTGATTTCCGTTTGGTTCGTGATGGTGAAGATTTGACGCAGCGCTCGATCAAAGAGAAAGAGCCTGGCAAGTCATCCATGCAAAACTTCAAAGCTGCGGTGAAAAAAGCGTTCACCAAAGTGAGTGGTAAGACGGGTCAACCGGGCAAGAGTGGCGCCGGTAAACCAGGCATCAAAAAAAACACAGGGCCTAAAAACCGCCGTTCACGCAAGTGATTCAGCGTACCGATGCAGCCAAGAGTGCTGCATCAAAGCTGGCTCCGGTTTTCGGCCAGGCGTCTGCAACGCTGCCATGTGCCCGCACGGCATCGCATGCGGCTTCAAAAGCTGACGCGCCTTGCGCCATCTTGGCGCCTATCAATCCCGCCAACACATCGCCGGTACCTGCTGTCGCCAGCAGTGCATTGCCGGTTGCATTGAGGGTCGGCACATGCGCAGGGTGTGCCACAACTGTTCCCGATCCTTTGAGTACGACGACAGATTGCGTTTGTCGCGCCAATTGTTGTGCCGCTTCTAGGCGGTCACTTTGCACGTGTGTGGTGGTCAATCCCAGCAGACGCGCCGCTTCCAGGGGGTGCGGGGTTAGTACCGTGGGCTGTTGATGTTGCGCACGGTGATGCAGCAGAGTTTGCAACGATGTGTCTTGCGCTATGGCATTCAAAGCGTCTGCATCCAGTACCAAGCGTGCTGCTGTTGAAATCACGCGCGGCAATTGCGACCGGACAGCCTCTGATCCACCACAACCGCAAACAACCGTAGCCTGCTTGAAGTCCAAGGTGTCAACCTCGCGCACCATCAAGTTGGGATGTGTGGCGGTCACGACGCCATGCATGGATGTGTCGAGCAATGCTAAAAACACACGGCCTGCACCGCCATGCAAGGCGGCGAGGCTGGCCAAAACAGCTGCTCCGCCCATGCCAGAGGCTCCACCCACCACGATCACATCGCCAAAGCTGCCTTTGTGGCTGCTGTGTGGACGCTCGAAGGGTGCGATGTGGCTTGCTTGCAGCCAAGCGCATGGGGCGATCTGATGCGAAGCGTCAACACCCAGGTCATCGAACCAAACTTGGCCTGCGGCATCTCGCCCTTCGGCGGTGAACAACCCGGGTTTGAGCGAGAGAAGGCTGAGCGTGTGGCGTGACGCGTTGCGTGGTCGATCTGTAGAAGAGTGAAGCCATCTTCCTGTGTCTGCCATCAACCCCGAGGGCGTGTCAATGCTCAGTACCGGCGCTGTGGTCTGCGCGATTGTTTCTAACCAAGTGGCCATCACGCCATCGGGTGGGCGTTGGCAGCCTATGCCCAGCAAAGCATCGATGACCAGATCAAAACTTGTCGGAGGTGCCGCTTGAAAATGAACGCCCGCTTGGATGGCGCGTTGGTGCGATTGCTTGGCATCTGCGGGTAACTGTTCGGCATGCCCTGGGCCAGTGACGATGACTTGTTTGCCCCATTGGTGCAAATGCATTGCAGCCTCTAAGCCGTCCCCTCCGTTGTTGCCTGGGCCGCAGGCGATCCAAATGACACGTGCATGCGGGGCAATGGCGATGGCCAATCGCGCGGTGGCGAGTCCCGCCCGTTGCATCAAGGTGTGCGTCGGTAACTCGGCTTGCGCATGTGCCTCCATCTGGCGTGTGCTTTGCACGCTGTACAACGGCCAAGCACGCAGGCCATCGACTTTTTGAATGGAGGGCAGGTAGACCACGGTGTTTAAACTTTTTGCAGGCGTTCGAGCCCGAGGCCTTCAAGGTTAATCTCGGGGTCGCGCCCGCTGATGCCATCTGCCACGATGCGTGCGCTAGCGCACGCCAATGTCCAGCCGCTGGCACCATGCCCTAAGTTCAGCCACACGCCTGGAATGCCGCTGGCTCCCAACACAGGAGGGCCATCTGGAAGCATGGGACGTGCGCTTTTCCAAATTTGTACGTTGTCTTGCGTACGCGCGGCGCCTGGAAACCAATCCTCTAAAACACGATAAAGCGTTTTGATGCTGGCTGCGTGATGTCGGTTGGGATGTCCGCCAATTTCAGAGCCACCCGAAACACGAACGCGTTGACCTAACCTCGAGATGGCGACTTTGTAGCGTTCATCCATCACGCCGCTGCGTGGTGCATCCAACGGCTCGCGAACTGCTGCGCTCAACGAGTAACCATGCACTGCGGCCAGAGGAATGCGCAGACCTAAAGGTCGTGTGAGGGATGCACTGGCGATGCCTGCGCAGACAACGACGGCATCGAACACCTCACCACGATCTTCGGGCGTGGTGCGAATGGTTCTGGGTTGGTTGGGAGCGAGTGGCTGCACGTCGACGTTGAAGTGAAATTTCGCGCCCAGCGCTTCTGCTTCACCTTTGAGCAAGAGCGTGAATTGGCGACAGTTGCTCACCTCATCATCTGCGAAGTGAATGGCCTCAGCCAGTGCCGTCTCGGTGTTGAGCGCGGGCTCAATGGCGCGCGCCTCTTCGGCGCTCAGTGATTTGACAGTCAAACCTGCGTCACGCATAACTTGCAGGGACGGAGCAATCAACTGTCGTTCGCGTTCCGAGCGCAACAACACCATGTAACCGGGTGTTCTGTCGTGAACCAAATTCAGGCTGTTGCTCAGCGTTTGGATGCGGTGTTGGCTGTAAAGCGCCAATCTGAGCATGTGCTCGCGATTGCGCGCAAAAGTTTCGCTGTCACAGGCCTTCCAAAATTGCCAAAGCCACCGTAATTCATGGCGGCTTACCCCGCGAATTCGCAACGTGGTGTCGCGTTGCAACAGATGCGTCAGCAGATGGCGCGGCATGCCGGGGCGGGCCCAAGGCGCGGCGTAGCCTGCTGACATGACGCCTGCGTTGGCAAAGCTGGTGGCTTCTGCGGCCGCGCCGTGGCGTTCAAAGACGCGAACTTGATGACCTTGTACCGCCAGCTCATAAGCCGTGGTGACCCCGATGACGCCTGCGCCAATGACGGCAACTTTCATGCGGTGGAACTCGCTTGGGGGTGGTGTAGGGGGTGTGAATGCATGGCGCGCTGTGCTAGAATCTTTGGGTTTTCCCGAATTCAGGCTGAAATGCCTGGGGCGGGGTAAACATCACTCGCAAACCAGTCCATTCAAGGTGTTGCCGAGGGTCTTCTTAACGAACGACTTGCGGCGATGAAGGGCTGGATTTTAGACCCAACCTTTGGAGTAAAAACTATGTCAGTCACTATGCGCGAAATGCTGGAAGCAGGCGTCCACTTTGGTCACCAAACCCGCTTCTGGAACCCCAAGATGTCTCCTTTCATCTTCGGTCACCGCAACAAAATTCACATCATCAACTTGGAAAAATCGTTGCCGATGTTCCAAGACGCTGCCAAGTTCGCCAAGCAATTGGCTGCGAACCGCGGCACCATTTTGATGGTCGGTACAAAACGTCAATCCCGCGAAATCGTGGCCGCTGAAGCTCAGCGCGCTGGCATGCCTTTCGTCGACCAACGTTGGTTGGGCGGCATGTTGACCAACTTCAAAACGGTCAAAACATCGATCAAGCGCTTGAAAGACATGAAAGTCCAGCAAGAAGCTGGTTTGGACAGTTTGTCCAAAAAAGAACAACTGATGTTCAAGCGCGAAATCGAGAAGCTTGAGAAAGACATCGGCGGCATTCAAGATATGGCTGTGTTGCCTGATGCGATTTTCGTGATCGACGTCGGCTACCACAAGATTGCGATCGCAGAAGCCAAGAAGCTGGGTATTCCTTTGATCGGCGTGGTGGACTCTAACCACTCACCCGAAGGTATCGACTACGTGATCCCTGGCAACGATGACTCTTCTAAAGCAGTCACTTTGTACGCCCGCGGTATCGCTGACGCGATCTTGGAAGGCCGTGCCAACGCCGTGAACGACGTTGTCAAAGCTGTGACCGAAGGTGATGACGAGTTTGTTGAAGTCGCTGCTTAAAGCAACTGCCAACTCGCAGAAGGGGCTCCTGCAGCCCCTTTTTCACACCTGAACTGAATTCGAACTGAACTGATACGGAGAAATTAAATGGCTGCTATTACCGCAAGCATGGTCGCTGAACTGCGCGCTAAGACCGATGCCCCCATGATGGAATGTAAAAAAGCTTTGACCGAAGCCGATGGCGACATGGCCAAAGCGGAAGAGCTGCTGCGCGTCAAGTTGGGTAGCAAGGCCGGCAAAGCCTCTAGCCGCGTGACTGCCGAAGGCGTTGTGACCAGCTTCATCAGCGGCAACACAGGTGCGTTGCTCGAAGTGAACTGCGAAACCGACTTTGTGACCAAGAACGATAGCTTCTTGGGTCTGGCGCAAGCCGCTGCTGAGCTGATTGCCAAGCACAACCCCGCTTCCATCGAAGCCATGGGCGCTTTGGCTTATAGCCAAGACGGTTTTGGTCCTACGCTTGAAGACGTGCGTAAGGGCTTGATCGGCAAGATCGGCGAGAACATGAGCTTCCGTCGCTTCAAGCGTTTTGACGGCGCAAACAAATTGGCTGCTTACTTGCACGGCACACGCATTGGCGTGGTGGTGGAGTTTGATGGCGATGAAACTGCGGCCAAAGACGTTGCCATGCACGTTGCTGCCATGAAGCCTGTGTCCTTGACCAGCGCTGATGTGCCTGCTGAATTGATCGAAAAAGAACGCTCGGTGGCCACTGCCAAAGCGGCTGAGTCTGGCAAGCCTGCAGACATCGCTACCAAGATGATCGAAGGTTCTGTGCAGAAATACCTCAAAGAGGTGTCTTTGTTCAACCAGCCTTTCGTCAAGAACGACAAGCAAACTGTTGAGCAAATGCTCAAGGCTGCAAACACCAATGTCAAATCATTCACCTTGTACGTGGTGGGTGAAGGCATTGAAAAGAAGGTGGATGACTTTGCCGCAGAAGTGGCGGCGCAAGTTGCTGCTGCCAAGCAGTCAGCCTAATTCACAAAGGGGGGCATTAGCTCCCCTTTTGACGTTCCCCTCGCTAAACTCACACCACACACATTTCAAGGAGCCCCACATGACCTCACCCCAGCCAGCCCACAAGCGCATTTTGCTCAAGCTGTCCGGAGAGGCCTTGATGGGCGATGATGCGTTTGGCATCAACCGAGCCACCATCGTTCGCATCGTGAATGAGGTGTCGGAAGTGATCAACTTGGGCGTGGAAGTTGCCATCGTCATCGGTGGCGGCAACATCTTCCGTGGTGTGGCTGGCGGTGCGGTCGGTATGGACCGTGCTACGGCCGATTACATGGGCATGTTGGCGACCGTGATGAACTCACTGGCCTTGGCTGACACCATGAACAAAGCAGGCTTAACCGCCCGCGTGATGTCTGCCATTGCGATCGACCAAGTGGTCGAACCCTATGTGCGACCCAAAGCCTTGCAATACCTCGAAGAGGGCAAAGTTGTGATTTTTGCCGCTGGTACAGGCAATCCTTTCTTTACCACCGACACGGCTGCAGCTTTGCGCGGTGCGGAAATTGGTGCCGAAATGGTGCTCAAAGCCACCAAGGTGGATGGCGTCTACAGCGCCGATCCCAAGAAGGATCCCAACGCCACGCGTTACAGCGAAATCAGCTTTGACGATGCGATTGGCCAAAACCTGGGCATCATGGATGCCACCGCTTTTGCGTTGTGTCGCGATCAAAAATTACCCATCAAAGTTTTTTCTATTTTCAAAAATGGGGCGCTCAAACGCGTTGTGTTGGGCGAAGACGAAGGCACTTTGGTTCACGCGTAACCCAAGGCACTTCTCAACCTCTTTCATACCTTGCCACAGGAGCATTCCATGACCATTGCTGACATCAAGAAAAACATCGAAACCAAGATGGATCAGTCGATCGCATCTTTCAGCAACAGTTTGACCAAAATCCGCACAGGTCGCCCAAGCCCAGCCCTGTTGGATACTGTCCAGGTGGACTACTACGGCTCGATGGTGCCCATCAGCCAGGTGGCCAACGTGTCATTGCTCGATGCGCGTACCTTGAGCGTACAACCCTGGGAAAAACCTATGGGTGCCAAGATTGAAAAGGCCATTCGTGACAGCGATTTGGGACTCAATCCCTCATCCATGGGCGAATTGATCCGCGTGCCCATGCCTCCCATGTCTGAAGAGCGCCGCAAAGAGTTGACGAAAGTGGTTCGCACCGAAGGCGAAAACGCGAAAGTGGCGGTGCGCAATTTGCGTCGTGATGCCAACGAATCTGTGAAAAAGTTGGTCAAAGACAAATTGGCTTCGGAAGACGATCAAAAACGTGCTGAAGCAGACATTCAAAAATTCACCGACGCACACATTGCTGAGATCGACAAATTGATCGCCAGCAAAGAACACGAAATCATGGCGGTTTAAGCGCCTTATGCTGAAGCAACGCGTCATCACGGCTCTTGTGTTACTGGCGCTGTTATTGCCAGCACTTTTTGCGGCCAAGGCAGAACCTTTGGCCGGCCTCACCCTGGTGTTAATCGCTGCGGGCTCCTGGGAATGGGGCCGCTTGAATGGCCTGGCCATGCGTGGCTCACTGCGCGTGGCTGCGGTTTGCATCACCTTGTGTTTGTTGACATGGTCTGCCGCTTGGGCATATCAGGTGCCTGTGTTGCTGTGGCCTTTGGCAGGTGCTTCTTGGGTGCTTGCGGGGGCTTGGTTGCTGCGTCATGGCGTCGAGGGATGGCCGACGGTCTCTCGTGCCTTGCGTTTGGTTGCTGGTGTTGTGGCCTTGTGGTTGACTTGGTTGGCCATGTACCAGGCCAAAGTGGTGGGCATCAACTTTTTGCTTTCGTTGTTGCTGTTGGTTTGGATGGCCGACATCGCGGCGTATTTTTCGGGTCGTACGTGGGGACGCCGCAAGTTGGCGCTGGCCATCAGCCCTGGCAAAAGCTGGGAAGGTGTGTGGGGTGGCATGGCAGGCGTGCTGCTGATGGCGTTTGCTTGGGTCTGGGCCGACACCCAATGGGTGATGGATAGCCCCAGTTTGTTCACGCAGTTACACGCACGTGGTTGGCCCTTCATGGTGTTGGCTACCTTGTTCTTGGTTGCCATGAGCGTGGTGGGTGATTTGGTGGAGTCCTTGGTCAAGCGCAGTGCAGGCATGAAAGACAGCAGTCAATTGTTGCCCGGTCACGGTGGCGTGTTAGACCGTGTGGATGCTTTGCTGCCAACGCTTCCCTTGGCTTTGATGTTGATTCAATCGCTGTGATGAAACGTGAAACACCCATGCCCCAACGTATCACGGTGTTGGGCTCTACCGGTTCAATTGGCACTAATACCTTGGATGTCATTGCACGTCATCCGCAACGGTTCCAAGTATTTGCGCTCACTGGCGCGACGCAAGTCGATGTGATGTTGCGCCAATGCGCACAGTTCAAACCTCGTTTTGTCGTCATGGCGCATGCCGATGCGGCGAAAGCGTTGAAAGACAAATTGCATGCAGAGGGTCTTGCGGTCGAAGTTCTGACGGGGCCTCATGCCTTGGATGAAGTTTCTGCCCATCCTGATGTGGATGCAGTGATGGCGGCCATTGTGGGCGCTGCCGGTTTGTCGCCTTGCTTAGCCGCAGTGCGTGCAGGCAAGCGTTTGTTGCTGGCCAACAAGGAAGCCTTGGTGGTTGGTGGCGAGGTTTTTCTTGACGCTGTGAAGCAGGGGGGCGCGACGCTGTTGCCGATAGACAGTGAACACTCGGCTATCTTTCAATCACTGCCTGAGGATCCCAGCACCTGGAATACGAGGGTTGAAAAAATCATTCTCACAGCATCGGGTGGCCCATTTCGTACACGGGAAGTGGCCACGCTCAAAGACGTCACTCCTGAGCAAGCTTGTGCGCATCCCAATTGGGTGATGGGTCGCAAAATTTCGGTGGATTCGGCCACCATGATGAACAAGGCGCTGGAAGTGATCGAAGCGCGTTACTTGTTTGGGCTTGCGCCTGAGCGTTTAGAGGTCGTCATCCATCCTCAAAGCATCATCCACTCCATGGTTCAGTACCGCGACACTTCGGTGGTCGCTCAGCTGGGGACGCCAGATATGCGTGTGCCCATTGCTTACGGTTTGAGTTGGCCTGAGCGGATGGCTTCAGGTGCACAAACTTTGGACTTTCATGCGCTCTCGGCCATGACTTTCGAGGCATTGGACGATCATGGTCACCCCGAGCGTTTTGCTGGGATTCATTTGGCATGGGATGCCTTGCGTGGCCCGCGTGGATCCACAGCAGTTCTCAATGCGGCCAATGAAATTGCCGTGGCTGCGTTTTTAGAACGTCGCATTCGTTTTGATCAAATTCACCATGTCAACCTGGCTTGCATCGAACAATTGCAGCCTGCCGTGCCAAATAATCTCGACGATTTGTTGGCGCTGGATGCCCAAGCCCGTGCGCAAGCGCAAGGCATTGTTCAGCGTTTGACCTCCGCATGACCGTTCTGGCCTTTTTGGGCGCTTTGGGCTTACTCATTGCTGTGCATGAGTGGGGCCATTACCGTGTGGCCGTGGCGTGTGGTGTGAAGGTGCTCACGTTCTCTGTCGGTTTTGGGCGCCCCTTGTTGCGTTGGCGATCGCGACAACCACATCCGGGGCAACACACGGAATTTGTCATTGGGCTGATTCCTCTGGGTGGCTACGTCAAGATGCTGGATGAGAACGAAGCGGATGTCCCCCCTGAGGACTTGGGCATGGCCTTCAATCGCCAACCCCTAAGGGTGCGTGCTGCCATTGTCTCTGCTGGGCCCCTGGCCAATTTGCTGCTTGCGGTGGTGTTGTACGCCGCCACATTTTGGGTGGGACAGTACGAAACCCGTGCACTGATGGCATCACCCATTGCCGGCTCACCAGCTGACATGGCCGGCTTGAAAAGTGGTGATTTGATTTTGCGTGCGGGTACATCCGCAGAGTCATTGCAAGAAATTGCCTCCCTTGAGGATTTGCGTTGGTGGTCTTTGCAGCAAGACTTGACGAATGAGCGTGTGTACCTGGAAGTTAAATCGTCGTCTGAAAGCCGTGTTCATTTGTTGACGTTGGCCTCGCTTGCTTCTGCGAATTCATCGTCATCCGCGGATTCAGGACTGCTTGCCTTGGGTTTAGGGGGCGCTTGGAGTCGGCCTGTATTGGGCGACTTGACGCCTCAGGGGGCCGCCGATCGCGCAGGCTTGCAACCCGGTGATGAAGTACTGCGCATCGATGACCGTGTGATCGTGGATGCTGCGGCGCTACGCGCCACAGTTCGCGAAAGTGGCGTGCACCAAGCACCTAGGTCGCAAATCTGGCATGTTCAGCGTGCCAATCAGGGCGTGCTGACCGTGGAGGTGACGCCAGAGTGGGTGAATGAAAACGCGCAGCCATTCGGTCGCATTGGTGCACGCGTGGGCGAAGCGCCTGCCAAGGACTGGGTGCAATACGGTTTGTTCGATGGGCTGTTGCGTGCCATTACACGAACGCGCGAGATGGTTGAGATGACCGTCACCATGTTGGGGCGTTTGGTGGTGGGGCAGGCCTCGCTGGATCACCTCAGCGGCCCCTTGACGATGGCGGATTACGCTGGGCGCACAGCCAGCGTGGGCTTGGGGGCTTATTTGTCTTATTTGGCTTTGCTCAGTGTGAGCCTTGGCATTTTCAATCTCTTGCCTTTGCCGGTCCTCGATGGAGGGCACCTGTTGTATTATCTTTATGAAGCCTTCACAGGGCGCCCACCTGCACCTCAATGGCTTGAAGTCATGCAGCGTCTGGGATTCGCTTTCTTGGTCGCCCTGATGGCTTTTTCTCTTTTCAACGACGTGGTTCGCCTGGGTTGGCTGAGTTAAGACCACGACCAATCAACCCAAAGGCTCTGAAGTTTTCTGTTCATGAACAAGCAACTTTCCCGATTTCGTCGCACCACTTTGTCTCACGTCGCTGCCTTGATGGTGGGGACAAGCATGGCTTTTCATGCGTGGGCTGCCGACCCGTTCACAGTACGTGACATTCGCGTCGAGGGTCTTCAACGCGTGGAGCCCGGCACTGTGTTTGCTTCGATCCCATTTCGTGTGGGCGATGACTACAACGAAGAAAAAGGCGCAGCCGCCATTCGCAGTTTGTTTGCGCTTGGCCTTTTCAAAGATGTGCGCATCGAAGTCAACGGTGATGAGCTGGTGTTGATTGTTGAAGAGCGCCCCAATATCGCGACAGTGGATTTCATCGGGACCAAAGAGTTTGACAAAGACGTCTTGCGCAAAGCCTTGCGCGACATTGGTTTGGCTGAAGGTCGGCCGTTTGATAAAGCCTTGGCCGACCGCGCAGAGCAAGAGCTCAAGCGCCAGTATGTCAACCGCAGTTTGTATGGTGCAGAAATCATCACCACCATCACGCCCACAGACCGTAACCGTGTGAACTTGTCGTTCACCGTGGTTGAGGGCGACTTGGCCAAGATCAAAGAAATTCGTGTGATCGGTGCCAAAGCCTTCGATGAGTCCAAGCTGTTGGACCAGTTCGATCAAGGCACAGGCAACTGGTTGAGCTGGTACACCAAGTCCGACCGTTATTCCCGCACCAAACTGAATGCCGATTTGGAAACCTTGCGCGCTTGGTACATGTCGCGCGGCTACTTGGAGTTCCGAGTGGACTCCACCCAAGTGGCTATTTCGCCGAACAAACAAGACATCAGCATCACCATCAACATCACTGAGGGTGATCGTTTTGTGGTGTCTGAAGTGGCTTTGGATGGTTACTACTTGGGCAAAGACGATGAGTTCAAGTCGTTGATCGAAATCAAAGCGGGCAAGCCCTACAACGCCGATGACGTTGCCAAAACCACCAAGGCGTTCAACGAGTATTTTGGTAATTTTGGTTTTGCATTTGCCCGCACCGAAGTTCGCCCAGAGATCGATCGTGCAACCAACCGTGTGAAGTTGGTGTTGGTGGCTGACCCTGCGCGCCGTGCTTACGTTCGCCGCATCAACATCGTGGGTAACAACCGCACGCGTGACCAAATCGTGCGACGCGAGTTCCGTCAAATGGAGTCCTCTTGGTACGACGGCGAGAAAATTCGCCTCTCGCGCGACCGTGTGAATCGTTTGGGTTATTTCAAAGATGTTGAGGTGGACACCCAAGAGGTGGCAGCATCACAAGATCAAGTTGATTTGAATGTGAACGTGGTCGAAAAACCCACGGGTATGTTGACGTTGGGTGCTGGTTTTTCAAGCGCTGAAAAAGTAACCTTCACCTTTGGCATTCAACAAGACAACGTCTTTGGTTCAGGACAAAACTTGGGGCTGCAAGTCAGTACCAGCAAGTTCAATCAGTACTACGTGATCAACACCACCAACCCGTACTTCACGGATGACGGCGTGTCTCGTACCTTTGAGTATTACCACCGTTCGAGCAAGCCGTACGTGGAGCAGGGCGGTGATTACCGTTTGGTCACTTCGGGTACCGGTGTGCGTTTTGGTGTTCCGTTCAGCGAATTGGACCGTGTGTTCATCGGTGCCTCGCTGGAGCAAACTGAAATTGTTCCTGGTACCAACTTGCCCGCCTCTTATTTGGCCTATGCCAACCATTTTGGCTACACAACCAAAACTGTTCCTATGACCTTGGGTTGGGCCCGCGATGGACGCGACAGTTACCTCAATCCCACCTCAGGCAAGTTCATTCGCTTGAACAGCGAAACCGGTGTGGCGGGCGATACCCGCTACATCAAGATGGGAACGCAATATCAACAGTATTTCCCGTTGAGCAAACAGTACACCTTTGCTTTCAACGCTGACTTTGGCTTAGGTAAAGGTTTGCAAGGTCAACCTTATCCTGTATTTAAAAATTACTACTCGGGTGGTTTGGGTTCTGTGCGTGGTTTCGAGCAAGGCACCTTGGGTCCTCGCGATGTTTCCGGCATGGTGGTGGGCGGCCCTAAAAAGGTCACCATCAACACAGAATTCTTGATGCCATTTCCAGGTGCTGGTAACGACCGCAGCTTGCGCTTGTACGGTTTCTACGACATGGGTAATGTGTACGGCGAATATGACAAGATTCAACTCAACCAGCTTCGCAGTTCTTACGGCGTTGGCTTGAGCTGGGTATCGCCCATGGGCCCTCTGAGATTCGCTTGGGCACGTCCTGCGCGATCGTTCACAGGCGATAGAATCCAGAGATTGCAATTCCAGATCGGGACATCCTTCTGATGAACACTTTTTTTCGTAATGTTTCGTTGACCCTTGTGTTGGGTGTTTCGGCTTTGTGCGCACAAGCGGATGAAATTCGCATCGGTTTTATCAACACCGATCGCATTTTTAAAGAGGCCAACACGGCCAAGCAAGCCCAAGCCAAGTTGGAGCAAGAGTTCTCCAAGCGCGACAAAGATTTGAACGATTCAGGCAGTTCTTTGAAAGCAGCTGTTGAAAAGTTTGAGCGTGAAGCGCCGACCTTGTCTGAGTCGCAGCGCGTGTCGCGCCAAAAGCAATTGGGCGAACAAGACCGTGAATTTCAGCGCAAGCGTCGTGAATTTCAAGAAGAATTGAACGCACGCAAAAACGAAGAATTCCAGCTGGTGCTCGAGCGTGCCAACCGCGTGATCAAACAAGTGGCTGAAGCCGAGAAGTACGACCTCGTTTTGCAAGAAGCTGTCTACATCAGCCCCAAGCACGACATCACTGACAAAGTGCTCAAGGTCATCAACGCTGCCAAATAATTAGCCGTGGCACTGCGTCTCGGCCAAATCATTGAAAGTCTCGGGGGCAGCCTGCATGGCGATCCCGAGACCGTGATTCAAAAACTCAGCCCGCTTGACACTGCGCAAGCCGACGCGCTGAGCTTTTTAAGTAACCCCCAATACCAATCGCAACTCGCCACCTCTTTGGCGGGGTGTGTCATTGTTTCTCCGGCCATGGAAGCGATCGCACGTGCACGCGGCGCTTGCATCGTGGCTGCCAATCCCTACCATTACTTTGCCAAAGTCACGCAGCTGTGGCGTCAGCATCTTGCACAGGATGATGAGCCTTTGATCCACCCCAGTGCGGTCATCCACGTCAGTGCCACCGTGCATCCCAGTGCGCGCATTGGTCCTTTGTGTGTGGTGGAACGAGGCGCCTCTGTGGGGGCGAATACTTGGCTGAAATCGCGTGTGACATTGGGTGAGGACTGCCACATCGGCGAGCGTGGCATCGTGCACGCTGGCGTTGTGATCGGGGCGGATGGGTTTGGCTTCGCCCTGTTTGAAGGACGCTGGGAAAAAATTGAGCAACTCGGTGCAGTGCGAATTGGCAACGATGTTGAGATAGGTGCGAATACCTGCATTGACCGTGGCGCTTTGGATGACACGGTCATCGAAGACGGTGTCAAACTCGATAACTTGGTCCAAATTGGCCACAACGTGCATGTCGGTGCGAACACGGCCATGGCCGGTTGTGCCGGTGTGGCGGGCAGCGCGCGCATTGGTGCCAATTGCACCGTGGGTGGTGGTGCGGTGGTCTTGGGTCATTTGCAGCTTGCCGATGGGGTTCACATCTCTGCCGCCTCGGTGGTGATGCGGTCTATCCGTCAGCCGGGTCAATACAGCGGCGTGTTTCCCATCGACGACAATGCGTCATGGGAAAAAAATGCAGCGACTTTGCGTCAGTTGCACCGCTTGCGTGACCGCATCAAATCTCTTGAATCAGCTTTTGAAAGTCAAAAAAAATGAGCATGGATATCCACCAAATCTTGAAGCAATTGCCACACCGCTATCCTTTCTTGTTAGTGGATCGCGTGTTGGAGATTGAAAAAGGCAAAAGCATCAAGGCGCTCAAAAATGTGACCATGAACGAGCCATTTTTCGGCGGCCATTTCCCGCATCACCCGGTCATGCCTGGTGTGTTGATTTTGGAAGCCCTGGCACAAGCCGCCGCTTTGTTGGCGTTTGACACCCTGGGTGCAGCGCCCGATGACAAGACGGTGTATTACTTTGCTGGCATTGATGGGGCACGATTCAAACGTCCCGTCGAACCCGGCGACCAGCTGACCTTGGAAGTTGAGTTGGACCGCATGAAAGCGGGCATTTTCAAATTCAAAGCGCGCGCCAAAGTGGGTGATGTCGTCGCCACAGAGGCTGACTTGATGTGCACCATGCGCTCCATTGCCTGATCAGACCAGCAAACGACCTAGACGATGAGCCTCATTCACGCCGCCGCCATTGTGGACCCCAAGGCTGAGCTCGATAGCTCGGTGCAGGTGGGGCCTTACACCATCATTGGACCCAACGTGCGCATTGGTGCGGGCACCACAGTGGGCCCACATTGCGTGATCGAGGGCCACACCACGATTGGCAATGACAACCGCATTTTTCAGTTCAACTCGCTCGGCGCGATCCCGCAAGACAAGAAGTACGCCGGTGAGCCCTGCGAGCTGATCATTGGCGACCGCAACACCATTCGCGAGTTTTGTACGTTCAACATTGGTTCACCCGGTGATGCGGGTGTGACCAAAGTGGGCAACGACAACTGGATCATGGCTTACGTGCACTTGGCGCACGATTGCATCGTGGGCAATCACACCATCTTCGCCAACAGTGCGCAGTTGGCAGGCCATGTGCATGTCGGCGACTGGGTCATCTTGGGTGGCTTCACGGTTGTGCATCAGTTTGTGCGGATCGGTGCGCACAGCTTCTCGGCCATGCATTCGCTGTTGTTTGCCGATGTACCTCCTTTTGTGATGTGCCAAGGTCAACCGGCTGAACCGCGCTCCATGAATTTCGAGGGTTTGCGTCGCCGTGGTTTTTCACCCGAGCGCATCAGCGCTGTCAAGGCCATGCACAAAGCCTTGTACCGCGATGATTTGACGCTGGAGCAAGCCAAAGAGCGCATCGCCGCTCTGACACAAGAGAAGCCACAAGCCGCACCCGATGTGGCCATGATGCTGGACTTCTTGAATCACACCTCGCCGCAACGCGGCATCATTCGCTAAACCGTATGGCCGAGGCCCTGTCTTTCTCGCTGGTTGCAGGCGAGGCCTCGGGCGATTTGCTGGCCGGCCTTTTGTTGGGCGGCATGCGTGGCAAGTGGCCAGACATGCGCAGTGCAGGCATTGGCGGTCCGCGCATGGCAGCCCAAGGTTTCGAGCCTTGGTGGCCTTACGAAAAACTCGCAGTGCGCGGCTATGTCGAAGTGCTGCGGCATTACCGCGAAATTGTGGGCATTCGCAATCAACTCCGCGAACGCTTGTTGGCCAATCCACCCAGCGCCTTCATCGGTGTCGATGCACCCGACTTCAACCTCGACTTAGAACGCGACCTCAAAGCCCAAGGTATTCCCACGATTCACTTTGTGTGTCCCTCGATTTGGGCATGGCGCGCAGACCGTGTAGAAAAAATTCGCCAAAGCGTCGACCACGTGTTGTGCATTTTCCCGTTCGAAACAGATTTGCTGGCTCAGCACGGCATCGAAGCCACCTATGTGGGCCACCCGCTGGCCAAAAACATTCCGGATGTGCCAGACCGTGCTGCGGCACGTACCGCTCTTGGGTTGCCGCAAGACGCGACCGTGGTGGCTCTGCTGCCCGGCAGCCGCAGTTCTGAAATTGAGTATCTGGCGCACCGCTTTTTGCAGGCCGCCCAGCGTATGGCCAAGCAGCAACCCGGTTTGCATTTTGTCTTGCCCGCGATGCCTGCATTGCGGCCGCGCATCGAAGCCATCGTGAGAGAAGTGGGCGAGGTGCCCAATCTGCTGGTGCTCAATGGCCAATCACACGCCGCGCTGGCTGCTTGCGATGTCACGCTCATTGCCAGCGGCACGGCCACTTTAGAGGCGGCGCTGTTCAAGCGTCCCATGGTGATTGCCTACAACATGAATTGGCTCAGCTGGCAAATCATGCGTCGTAAAAAGTTGCAGCCTTGGGTGGGCTTGCCCAATATTCTTTGTCAAGATTTTGTCGTGCCCGAACTCTTGCAAGACGCTGCCACGCCTGACGCCTTGGCGCACGAGGTCTTGCAATGGCTGGCTCAGCCTGCGGCGTCGGCTTCTGTTCAACAACGCTTTGCGACGCTGCACGACACGCTGCGCCGCGATACACCCGCACTGGCGGCTCATGCGATCGAAAAAGTTCTTGCGCGCTGAACAAGCTGCGCTCATTTGGGATGCTCCAGGCTTGATTGCTGGGGTGGATGAGGCAGGCCGTGGCCCCTTGGCGGGCCCCGTCGTCGCGGCGGCGGTCATCTTGGATGACATGAATCCCATCGCCGGTCTGGCGGACTCCAAAAAACTCACCGCTTTGAAGCGCGAGCGCCTGTATGACGAGATCCGTGCCAAAGCCTTGTGCTGTTCAATTGCTGAGGCCACGGTGGAAGAGATCGACACCTTGAATATTTTGCAAGCTACCTTGCTCGCCATGCGCCGTGCGGTGGAGGGATTACGACTCAAACCGAACAAGGTGTTGGTCGACGGTAACCGCTTGCCCGTGCTGGACGTCCTGGCTGAAGCCATCGTCAAAGGCGACAGCAAGGTCCAAGCTATTTCAGCGGCGTCGATCTTGGCCAAAGTGCACCGTGATCGTTGGTGCCAAGAACTGCATGCGCAGTACCCGCAATATGGTTTTGATGGCCACAAAGGCTATGGCACGGCGGCGCACCTGCAAGCCCTCAAAGAATATGGCGCGACGCCTTGGCACCGCAAATCGTTCTCCCCCGTGGCAGAGGTCTTGAAATGAACGTGATCACCTCGCGCGACAACCCCTTGGTCAAAGACCTGCGCCGCTTGTCACAAGACAGCACGGCCTACCGCAAACTGGGCCGTGTCTGGCTAGAAGGCGATCATCTGTGCCGCGCCGCGCTCACGCGTGGCGTGAAGCCCGAGCATGCGGTGTTTGCTGAATCGTTGTGGGCGGCCGCCCCACGTGAATGGACGCAAGCGGCTGAGCGCAACACCGTGTTACCCGATGCGCTGTTTGCCGAAATCAGCAGCCTGGAGTCGCCGGCCAAGATGGGGTTTATTTTGGCTTCGCCCAGCACTTTAGAGGTGCAAGCCAGCACGCCCACCGTGGTGCTGGATCGCGTCCAAGACGCGGGCAATGTGGGCTCTATTTTGCGCAGCGCGTCGGCATTTGGTTTCAAGCAAGTGTTGGCGATCAAAGGCTCCGCCGCTTTGTGGTCACCCAAGGTCTTGCGTGCCGGTATGGGCGCGCATTTTGGGTTGCACTTGGTCGAAGGGTTGAGTGCCGACGATTTGAGCGCCTTGGACATGCCTTGGGTTGCCACCAGCTCCCATCAAGGGCCGTTTTTGCACACGTTGTTGGCCGAAGCCAAGCTGCCCATGCCTTGCGCTTGGTTGATGGGGCATGAAGGGCAGGGCGTATCGCCTGAGTTGGCCGCTCGTGCGGCCGTGCATGTCCGCATTGCCCAGCCGGGTGGTGAAGAGTCTTTGAATGTCGCTTCTGCTGCAGCCATTTGTTTGCATGCCAGCGCGACCTGTGGCTTGGCCTAATTCGCAGCCATTCACTGGGGAAAACCAGTGCCTCGGATATAATGAGAGGCTTTCCCGCATCAACCTGTACGCCCCAGCTCAAACCTAGGCAAATTCCTCGAACAAAGCAGCTAAAGAGACACGTTCT